>Ga0209589_1002164_pt1 | contig 33683 bp, 30 predicted proteins | sample CowpeawhiteBW_FD_187525 | JGI IMG/M metagenome (GOLD analysis project Ga0209589, IMG submission 187525) | Root nodule microbial communities of legume samples collected from California USA - Cow pea white BW (SPAdes) (version 2) | ecosystem: Host-associated > Plants > Roots > Nodule | place: USA...
AAAAAAATATATAAAAAAATATAAAATAAACATAAAAAAAATATAATAAAACATATATATATATATATATATATATATATATATATATATATATACCAAATAGTTAACATTAAACTTAATTATTCATATATATGTCATAGAATTCACTCGAGGCGTACATGTGTAGTACTATTTATGTTTTGGAGAGCCATAAACAAAGGAGTCACCTACTACTCACAGATAATTTATTCTTAAAAATATTCATTTTAAACATTTAATATCTAATTCACCTCTTCAATATTACATTAGTTTCAACATTTGCTTACACATTGTTGTCAGTGTAACTTGAGTGATTTTAAACATTAAATGTATTAAGTGTCATTTTATAATGTTTATGAATAAATCTCCCTTCTTAACTGGATATAACCGGTACAATGTTAATCATTGCAAGTATTATTTAGGGTTGCCCCAACCCTTATACAAAAAAGAAGAAGAAAAGAATATGCTAGCAATTACATCAACAGAGAAAACAAAGGATAAAGGTTCACATTCAACAGCAAATTAACAACCGCAAACCCAATCAAAACAAACTTCCCAACAGAATAACAAGGACTTTTACATCAAAGCTTCCACAGTATCGACCTCCAAGACTAAAACCTTAATAACATAATTGTTGGCATTTGCGTCGTAAACGTGAGTATATTCCTTTCCTTCACAAGGTGGCATAAAATCCTTCTTTCCACTTTCATCATAGATTCAAGCCAGATAGAATTTCATTCTAGTGAAAATAAGCTGAGATGAAGTGAAGCATTCCTTCACAGTTTTCTTCAGAGTACCTTCACACCAGGAAGGAAAGGTAAAATAAAATAAATGATAGATGGTGTTGAAAAGTTCTAAGAGGTAAATGAATATGGCGATAAAAGAAAGAAGGAAAACAATAAAGAAAAAGAAAAGAAAAGAAAAGAAGAGCACCATTAACAACATACTTTCTTATATGGAGAAGAAAAACAGTAACCTCTAATGCTCTCCTCTCTATGTTGGACCACGCGTGACTGACCTGCACTACATCAACAGTCTCTCGTTTTAGTTTTGAATACCCTTTTTAGTTCATAAACTTTTAATTTATTCATTAATTATTTTATTTCTATTCTTTTTAAATAATGCTTTTACTATTTCTTTTTTCTAAAACTATTTGAAACATACAGTAAATTAAAATTATGTTAAGTAATTTTTTGAAAATTTATTAAATTAAATGAAAAGTACATATCTCTTTATTTAAGAAAAAAAACAATTCATTTTTATCAATTTAATATGTTTATGTGATGAAAATTTGTTATATATATATATATATATATATATATATATATATATATATATATATATATATATATATATATATATAAAGAAGTATGTAATTTGTCATGTGTCAACTTCTAAATAACTTTTTCCTGGGTTTTTCATCATCTCACACGTCTCGTTTGGTGTTTTATTCGAAATAACACTAATGCTTTCTCTAATTTATGCAAATGCCACCCAATTAATACCCTCGTTATCTTATTTTATTTTCAAAAATGCTACTCAGCATACATTTCTATTATTATATTTATTATTTTTATTATAATTATATTATTATTAAAATTATAATTACTAATACTATTATTTTATTAGCATTATTATTATTATTATTATTATTATTTATTACATTTATAATTTTTATTACTATTATTAGTATTGACAATATTAATATTACTAATATTATTAATAATTTTTATTAGTATTATTATTTTTATTATTATAATTATTATTAGTAATATTATTTCAATTGAAACATAATTAGAATTAATAATATTTGGTTTAATCATGTCTTTGTTTCTCATTTTGGAAACAAAATCTCAATTTAGTACCCTTATTTCTAAAAGTCTCAATTTGGTCCCTTTTTTTATTAAAATGTCTCAAATGTGCCCTTTTTGTTAAGTTGGGCTAGACGGCGTCAATTGAACAGTGACATGGTAAGGTTGACCAATGGTGGAATTGTGACGAGGAACAGAGCACAATGACGTGGAAGAGGAATTTTTTTTTCTAAATAATAGTTAAGTTAGATTAGGATTAGGGTTTTAAACTTTGGGAAAATTAGGGATACAATCAGATGTGGTAGAAGAAGGGGAAATTGCAGTATCTGGTAATTCTTATATGGAAATTGTAGAAACATGCCTTGACTCATATTTTGATGCAGTGTCATGTTTGAAAGGCGTGCTGATGCAAGTCTAAGGACCCTAATACTTGCTTATCGCGAACTTGATGAAGAAGAATATAAGGAGTTTGAGGGTAAATTGTCTGAAATAAAAAATTCAGTCTCGAAAGACCGCGAAACACTGATTGAAGAATTATTGGATACAATTGAGAGGAATCTACCGTAACATTTTGTAGTTTAGACCATACTAAATTAGATAACGACTAAATAAATGTGGCCTAAACATATAATAAACAACATTTTTATAAATGTTGTATAAATATCATGAAAGCCCATGATTATACAACTGTTGCTTTAAACTATGTGGACAAAACCAGTAAAAATGTGGTCTAAAAATATAATTGAGGTCTAAAATCAACCTGAAAAACTGTTGTCTATTATAAGGATTTTAAGCAACGATTTCAAAAACATTGTCGTACTAAAAATCGTTGTCTATTACCTATAACCACACTCACCTATAACCACACTCACCTACACCACACCTAAAAAAATGTGGTATAATCTTTAGACCATGATTTTTATAATTTAGATCATAATTTTATGTTGTTGCCTAAAGTGATTTTTGTTCTAGTGATCTAATCCTTCTTGGTGCCACTGCTGTAGAGGATAAGCTCCAAAATGGGATAGTTTAGAAAAACAGTTAACATATGAAGATATATCAAGTGGAACACAACTCTGATAATAAGCCTAACTATATTGTTTTGCTAGGTTCCTGATTGTATCGACAAGCTTGCCCAAGCTAAGATTAAGATTTGGCAATTTTCTCATCATGTTCGTTTTGCTAGGCAATTTACTCTCTGTGAAGGCAAAGTTCGTTTATTTTTTAGTGATGGTCTGTTTTGTTCACGCCTGTTGGCATTTGAGTCTCCAAGTGCTTTGGATTCTAGGTCAGTCCTAAGCTGCGCTTGATATTTGTGGTCTGCTTGGATTGCCAAGTGAGATGCCATTTCACCACCAGATTTTTCTTCAAGTCTTTCAGTGGGATGACGGGGTCGAACACGAAGACTGCGTTTGCGTTTAATCTTTGGTTTTTGCAGTACTTGTTCATCCTCACCTTCCTCACGATCATGAATCCAACTTCCAAACTGCTGATGGTCCATATGAGAATCACTAAATATTGCAATTTCCCCTTTCCTTTACCTCATCTGATTGTATCCCAATTTCCCCAAAGTTTAAAACCCCTAATCCTAATTTAACTTAACTATTATTTAAAAAAAACTTCTTTTCTATGTCATTGTACTTTGTTCCTCGTCATAGTTTCACCACTAATCAACCTTGCCATGTCATTGTCTTGTCATAGTTTCATTATTGGTCAACATTGCCATGTAATTATTATTATATTTATTATTATTATTAACACTATTATTATTATATTATTTTAATTAATAATACTATCAATATTATTATTAATAGTATTACTATTATTATTAGTTTTACTATTGTTAATAATTATTATTATTATTAGTTTTTATATTATTATTAATATTGATATTATTTTTATTTTTATTATTTGTTATTATTATTAACAATATTATTATTATAATTATTAGTAATAATAATATTATTATTATTGTTATTATTAGTATTATTATTATTATTATTAATATTATTATTATCATTATTTTATTATTATTAGTATATTATTTTTTTAGTATATGTATTTTAAAATTATTATTATTAATATCATTATTATTACTATTTTAATTAATAATATTATTATTATATTTATTATTATTATACTTCTTATTATTACATTTTGTTATAAAATAAAGGAGAGAAAGAGAATAGAGAGTAGGGATTGATTTTCTGAGTGTAATTATTAATAGGAGAAGTCTCTATTTATAGATATAAAAGGCAACCTAAGGGATACAACTCAATGGTTACAAGACTAATGATAACATCAATAGCAATCAATCATAGGTAACTACTAGCAACTCAATGGACATCTATACATTTCATAACACTCTCCCTTAGGTTTCCATTGATCAAAGAACATGCCTCATTAAAACCTTACTAGGAAAAACCCTTTGGGATAAAAACCTAGTTAAGGAAAAAGAGTACATCATACTTCATTCTTCGATATAATATTATTCATCACATCTTCTATTTCTCCCCCTCATGTAAGCTTTCATCTTTAAGATTTTGGAGCCTAAACTTGTGAAGAAATATCTTGTTTGTGATCAATTGTTGTGAGGATCAGATAAATAACCTGCATCTACATAACTCATTTGATTTTGAATCATTTGGTTAAAATAAGGCTATATTCAAAGTACCATTAAGGTAAGAAAATATATGTTTTACACTAATTCAATGTCTTATTGTAGGTGAATAATTATATCTTGCTTAACAAATTTATAACAAATACTATATCAAATCAAGTATAATAAGCAAAATACATTAGTGCTCTTATAACATTAAAAATATGGTATTTCTTAACCAAGAAGTTCTTCATCATTGTTAGGTTTAAAAGGACATTTATCAACATCTAACAACCTCACAATTGAAGTGTAAAAATGTATAACGTTTGTCCATATAGAACTTTTTAAGCACCTTCATTATATAAACCTCTTGATGTACAAAAACACTTGTATTTAAATACTCAATTTGTAATCTTAAACAAAACTTTGTACTTCCAAAATCTTCCATCTCAAATTCTTTTTTTAAGCAATCAATTGCCTTTGTGAACTCATTAGGAGTTCCAACGATGTTTATGTTATATACATAAACAACAATTATGACAAATTTTCATTTTTTGATATTTTCACATAAATACAACGATAAGTACCTTTCTTTTAACAAGTACTTACAAGGACAATTATACATCTTGATTGCTTTAATCCATAAAAGGGACTTGTTCAATTTTATTGAATAATCCACTTTAGAATTTGCATTGTTGGGTAAATTAAATCCTTTAGAGATTTTCATATAAATTCTTTATAATATTGTTTTGCACAAAAGTCCATTTGTACTCAATGAGTTTTACACCTTCAAGTGTGCGGACTACAGGTCCAAAAACCTTTTATTTAACAAGCAAATCTAATTTTGCTTTTATTTCATCTTTGAAGAGTTGAATGACTATTACTAGTTGTTGCATGACTTTGAAGAGTTGAATAGTGAGGCAAACAAAATTGTTGTCATGAACAATCGACTAAAAGGGTTAAATAGCTGGCTAGAAAACAGAGTTAGCCAACTAGAATCAGAAACAGTCGACTTAAAAACTGATTTCGAACATTTGGAAATGATTTACAGTAATTCAGTCGATTGTTCTGAAAAACAGCTAGCTATAAAACCTTGTGAAAATTGCACTACTTTGAAAAATCAAGTGAAATATCTTTTGAAAACTTGTGTAAAGTTCACAAGAGGAAAAGCAAACCCGGAACCTGTTCTTGGCTCTCAAAATTGTGCTTTTGGAAAGGCTGGACTTGGTTATACACCTATCCATGAAAAGAAAGCTAAGAAGTTCTCTAGTTTCTTTTCCAAGAGTGAGCCAACAAATGGATTTCTCGCAACTACTGTATGAAAAAGGATCATGTTCTTAAGAATTGCTATGCTAGAAAGTATGATGTACCTAAGGGATTTATGAAATGGATCCCAAAAGGATCTAGAAAGGCATAACCATGTTGGACCCAAACTATCAAAGGGTACCATGTAATACTATATTGTTTTGCAGGTCATAAAACAGGAAAAGAAGGATCTATGGTACCTAAATAGTGACTGCTCAAGGCATATGACAGGAGATAAGACCAAATTTGCAAAGTTAGAACTGAAGAGGAAGGATTTGTAACCTATGGAGATAACAATAAAGAAAGAATCCTTGGAAATGGAGTCATGGGTAATGGATCCTCTTTCAACATTAAGAATGTGCTGCTGGTAGAAGGGCTGAAACATAAGTTGATAAGTATAAGTCAATTATGTGACAAAGACTTTAAAGTGATGTTTGAACCAAATAATTGCTTTATATATGATGCATATGGTAGTATTGTTTTGATAGGAAAAAGAGTCAACAATATATATCTACTATATCAACATCATGCATCATTTAACATCCATTGTTTGCTTACAAAAGAGGATGACACTTGGTTATGGCATAAGAGACTTTGTCACATACACATGCATCATTTTAATCGGCTAAATAGAAAATAGCTGGTTGAAGGACTACCAAAACTCAAGTTTGAGAAGGATAGAGTGTGTGAAGCATGTCAAAAAGGAAAACAGACCAAGGTCTTTTTTAAACCCAAAAATGTTGTTTCAACTGAAAAACCTTTAGAGATGCTTCACATGGATCCATTTGGTCCATCTCGAACCATGAGCCTTGGTGGCAATCTTTATGCATTAGTCATAGTTGATGATTTCTCTAGGTACACATGGACTTTGTTCTTAGCTGCCAAAAATGACACTTTTCATGCTTTTAAAAGACTTGCCAAGATGCTAGAAAATGAAAAGAGTTCCAAGATAGTGTCTATTCGAAGTGACCATGGAGGGAAATTTCAAAATTCCAAGATAATGTGAAAATCATGGCTTTAAGCATATTTTTTCTACACCAAGAACCCCACAACAAAATGGTGTTGTTGAAAGGAAAAATAGGTCACTTGAGTAACTAGCTAGAACTATGTTAAATGAAAATTCACTACCTAAGTACTTTTGGACTTATGCAGTCAACACTCACCGCTAGGCTCCAAGCACCAAACAAGAATTGCGCTGTTCCATCACCGCCTGGCGAACCCAAACCTGCCGCCAGGTGCCATTCCTAGCTAGTGGCTTCTGCCACTGTTTCAAGACCTTACCGCCTAGCGGCTCGCTACCTGCCGCCAGGCACCATACCAGTAGCGCAACTGCTACTGGTTTTTGGCACTTAAACAGATTCCAAAGACACCAATCATATAACACACCAACAATTGTAATACAAATATGGTACTCTAGGCACAATTTCATATCTAGATTACCAGACACACAATTAATCATGTCACTAAATCAATCATTACTATGCATAACATACACTCCTAGATTTGTTAATTGAAACATGCCACTATCCACTAAACACAACACTACTATCGTAAGTTACACAAATATCCCAAAATAAAAAAAATATCACCATGGTCGTCCAAGCAAAATCTCTAATTTACCTGCATCTTATCTCATTTATTATCTATTCTTACCTATTCCTTAGTTATTCTTTAAGTAAAGTTCCTTCCCTACTCTTTATGTGACATCATAATCTGATACTGATTTGCAATACAATGTGCACCCACTCCCACCCATGCCATTACCCCATTTCACAGTTATAATATATTTTTTGCCTTTGATTCCCATCAACTCTCCCTTACACACATTAAAATGTTCACCCTCACCCAATTCAAATGAGGAAACCCTGCCCACTAACCTAATTTGCATAGAAAAATTCACCGGCGAACCCTAAAGAACATAACTCGCAGAAATCATCTCAAGACACCCTCTGCCCTGATGTGTCGCCAGGCGGTTCGTGCCCATTTTGGGTTCTGCCACTTTTTCTCGCATCCCACAGGATTCATAGACACCACAATCTCAGTCCACATTCAGACTGACAGGCTTTCATGTGCACACAATATCCAGTTTTCATAATCTAATCATGTTAACGTTGATTCCACACCAACATTGCACCAATCACAAAGATCATCCATGTTTCTCAATCCTAATCCTACACGAACCCTAAATCCCCAATTCAAGTGAAGGTTCATGCAATGTTCCACAAATCAAGCATTTACAGATAACAATTCATCATATCAATTATTCTCATATCATAAGAATCACTCCAAACATCCCCACATCACAAAAATACCAAAAATCCAAGAGAATTGGGCCAGCCAGTTTGTGTCGCCTGGCGGACAGCACATAGCCGCCAGGTGGTGCATAGCAGAAAACCTAGAAAATGGTTCTGGAGGCATGAGTCACCTGGTAGGCCTTCAACACCGCCAGGAGGTTTTTGGAATTTCCAGAAATGCGACAAAATTCAATGAAACTCCAAATTAAACAACCCATATCATCCAGAATAGCACGGAAACATATAAATGACATACAACACACAAAATTAACTCGCCTAACCTGATTTCCTTTGCGTAAAGCTTTGAGTATCCCTTGGTTCTCCCTTGCTTCACCACTAGCCTTCTTGGACTTCTCTCAATTTAGCCTCAAACGTCCACTCAGACTCTCAATACTCACTGATTTTTGCACTTATCTACCTATCCCACAATGACAGCTGCAGAAACCTTTCTTCTTTCCCTCAATTTGCTTTTTAATAGTGTTTTAATGGTGGATTCAAGTGCTAAAACGAAAATGTCCTATTAATGGTGTTAATTATCATTCAAGCACTCTTAATGGATTGTTTTCCAGCCACCCTTGGCTGCTAGTTTTGCTAGGGTTTCCTTTAACCTTTCAACTTCAAGCCAAAACTAAAAACAATAAAAATAAAGTTTAATTTGGGTTCTCCAAGGCTTGAACTCACAACCATGTCAATGCCAAATCAATGATCAACCATTCAACCAAATTCATATTTCATGCTAACTCATATGATTCAATTATTATAATATCTCACAACATGATCTACATATATTAAAAAGAATACTAATTTATATAACACACAATTGGCATACATAGGACTTCAACCCAAGTCCTTTCACACAGTCAAGTACTCTCAACTACTTGAGCTAGTACTATTCCATGACATAACATTCCGTATTTAATGTCTTAATGGCTTCTACTACCTGCATTTATTAAATAATTATTTAATTAATTATTTAAATCTCTCGGGTCTTACAGAGGTGTTGTTGATAAAGAACTTTTCATTAGAAAGCATGCAAGTGATGTAATACTGGTTCAAGTATATGTGGTTCAAGTATATGTAGATGATATAATTTTTGGATCAAATAATAACTCCATGTGTGAAGAGTTTGTTGCAGCGATATAGGGAGAATTTGAGATGTCTATGATGGGTGAGTTAACCTACTTCCTAGGGTTGCAAGTGAAGTAACTCAAGCATGAGATATTTTTAAGCCAGTCAAAATATTGTTTTGACCTACTGAAAAAGTTTATAATGGAGGATTGCAAAGAGGCTGGCACTCCAATTGCTACAAACTACCTTATAGATGCAAATGAAGTTGGAAAACAAGTTGATTCAACCAAATATAGAGGGTTAATTGGTTCCTTGCTATATCTAACTGCTAGTAGGCCAGATATACAATTTGGTGTTTTCTTGTGTGCAAGGTTTCCATCCAATCCAAAGGAATTGCATTTCAAAGCTGCAAAAAGGATTCTCAAGTATCTGAAAGGAACAACTAATGTTGGATTATGGTATCCTAAGGAATCTAACATTGTTCTTAGTGGTATTTTAGATTCTGACTATGCAGGGTGCAAATTGGATAGGAAAAACACAAGTGGTACATGCCATCTACTTGGATCAAGCCTAATTTCATGGAATAGCAAGAAGCAAGCATGTGTAGCACTCTCTACAGCTGAGGCTAAGTACATAGCAACTAGACATGCATGTGCTCAAAGCATATGGTTGAAGCATCAACTTATGGATTATGGTGTAAAGCTAGAGAAGGTACCTCTTTATTGTGATAATACAAATGCAATCAACCTAACTAAGAATCCAATCCAGCATTCTAAAACTAAACACATTGAAATTAGGCATCATTTCATAAGAGATCATATTCAAAAAGGTGATATTGAAATCATGTTTGTGAAAACTGAAAATCAATTGGCGGATTTATTCACTAAACCACTTGCACGTGATAGATTTAATAAGCTTATAATTGAATTAGGTATTCTTGACATACAGAATATATGTTGATATCTATTTGGCTTGTTAATCTTATTAGATCATGTGTGTGTTGTATTTAAAATGATAAAAATATGCATAATTTGAAAACTGCTAGAATTTCAGTTAGCTAAATTGGCAAATTTAACACATAGATTTCACTTAAAATGTCAAAATCTGCATAATTTATGTTCTAAATTGTTTCAATCTGTTAAATCTCACAAAACAGCACATATATTTCATTTAAATTGGTCATTCGCTGTCAGTGTGTGAACATAATATCATAGGGGAAAAAGGTCAAAAGAAACCGTTGGGGAACACTTCAAAAAAAAAAGAGTTTGTTTAAGGGGGTCAACAATGAAGGGGAAAAAGATAGTAAGCATGAACATACAACAAAAATTGAGGATGCATCAAAACAACAAATTCATGATAGTAGCACTCTCATGGACAAGGATAAAGAAAATTCACAACCGCATGGATTAGAGAATACCAAAGAGGTAACCAGAGAAAAAGAAATACAAGCCCAAACCCAAGAAATTGATTACAATAGCCAACACATTAATTCACAAACAAAGATTAACTCCAACAGGGAATTAAAGATAAATATTGTGATTCATCACCCTAATGAAGGTGTACCCCATCCAAATTCTGCTTTATTAGAAGATAAGGAAAAAACAATCCAACAACAAATAACAACTCCATAGGAAAAACAAACAACTGAAGTTCAATTTCTGAGGGAAACACAAATAGAAGATTTTTGTGGGGAAGGAGATCATGTACAACAAAAACAAACATCGATAGTTATGCAGAAAGATGGAATACTCATCTCAAAGTTTTGGGGTGATAGAGTAGAGGTGGAAGATGACTCCATATCGGAAGGGGAAGATGAAGTCACATTTCAACTTGTCACCAAGAAAAAAGGAAGACCTCCAAAGAACAAAAAGCCTTTGAGAAGGTAGGTAGTAAAAAGCAATAATGGTTTTTAAATTAATGTATTGGAATGCCAATAGCATAGGTAATTCAAGCACAAGGAACTACCTAAAAAAAATCACCAAAGACTCCAACGTGGATCTCTTGTTTGTTACAGAACCTATGGTCAAGCTGCAAAAAATAAATTATTCATTTTGGTCTAACTTAGGATTGTAAGTCCAAGCGATCAATGATTGTGGGAACAAGCTACCCTCTATATGGGTTTTTGCAAAAAATAATGTTAAATGTGACGTTATTGGCTATGATACTCAATTTATTGCAGTAAAGGTGTAGTGGGAGAACTGCTCAGTTTTCTTAGCGGGGGTTTATGGTGCTACCTCATACACTAACCGAAGGATCTTGTGGTCAACTTTGGGTAGCCTTCAACAAGGGTTATCAGGGCCATGGGTTGTGTTTGGAGACTTCAATGCAATTATTTCAAATGAGGAGAGAAAAGGAGGAATAAGACCACATAAGCTCTCATGTGAAGAATTTCACAGTTGGTGCAACAATAGTGGCATGATGGATATACCTACAAGGGGACAATTGTTTACTTGGACTAATGGCAGAAAAGGAAGACAATTAATTGACATGAGGTTGGATAAAGGTGTTTGAAATGTGGGCTGAGAGAGAAGACTGTCAAACGCTCGTGGAAAAAATCTGGGCTACACACATTGTAGGATGTCCTATGTTGGTGTTACAGAGGAAATTAAAATTTCTTAAAACAGCATTGAGGGAATGGAACATAGATAAGGTGGGGAATATACAGGATCAAATTTCTAGCCTACAACTTGCTTTAAATGAAGTTCAGACAAAATTACAACAAGGGCACTCTGAAGACTTAGTGTTGCAAGAACAAAAGTTATAAGATAAACTGAATGAAATGTTGCATATGGAGGAAATTGACTGGAAAGAAAAGGCCAACCTAAATTGGTTTTTGCATGGTGATCGAAACACGAAGTTCTTCCAAATTATGGCAAAACCGAAAACAACTTTTTTACTGTTATACAACAATTTTTCCTACAAAATTGGATCATGCTTGGGATGAATAGCAATGTCGTTGTTCTAATTCTGAAAACCATAAATGTTGTCAAAATTTCTTATTTTAGACCTATAGCTTTGGCCAATTTTAGATTCAAAATCATATCCAAGATTCTAGCTGATATGTTGCCACCGATAGCTGATAGAATATCTCCAAACATCAAAAGAGGTTTCTTAAAGGTACAAACATTAAAGATTACATCATCACTGCCTCAGAAGCCATCAATCTTTTAGACAGGAAAGCTTTTGGGGGATGTGTGGCACTGAAGGTGGATATCCAAAAGGCATTTGATACCATTGACTGAAATTACCTCATATCCAGCTTAGTGGCATTTGGTTTCAACATAAGATTCTGTAGTTGGATAGAACAATTTTGGAATCAGCCAACTTGTCGGTTAGGGTGAATGGCAATTTTGTTGGATACTTCAAATGTTAAAAAGGAGTTAGGCAAGGTGATCCACTGTCACCCTTGTTATTTTGTTTAGCTTAAGAAGGTCTTAGCAGAGCTCTGGAAAATGCTTTCCAAAGCAACCAAGTAAAACATATGACTAGCTCATATGGGAAGATTGTTCCTTCTCACGTCATATACGGTGATGACATTTTTACCTTCTGTAGTGGACGAAAGAAATCTCTAATTGCCCTAAATAATATTCTGGACCAATATGCTTTGGCTTCAGGCAACGTGTCAATAAGGACAAAAGTAATTTTTATGTTGGGGAAAAAGCCACAACTCACTTTTCTAATTTTGTGAGACATATCACATGGTTTCAAAAAGGATAGACCTCTTCTTTATTTGGGGGTTCCTATATTCAAAGGGGTTCCTAGACCAACCTTCTTCAATCACCTTACAACTAAAGTGAAGACACAACTACAGAACTAGAAAGGAAAATTGTTGAGCATGATGGGGAGAATACAACTTGTAAACTCTGTCGTAGGAGGGTTGTTGAATTACTCATTCATAATTTATAAATGGCCTAAACACCTCATTAAGGACATAGAGAGGTGGATTAGAAATTTCATTTGGACTGGAAGCATCAATGACAGAGGCTTAGTGACAATGAAATGGAACAAAATATGCAGACTTAAGCAAGAAAAGGGCATGTGAATCATTTATTTAAATTTGAGAAATCAAACGACCCTGCTAAAATTGGCATGGGAATTCAAGTTTGAAAAATTTGTTTGGGCCAAGTTTATAAGAGAAAGATTTCTCAATAGTAGAGGTTTATGCTTGCAAAATACATAACATCCTCTACTTTGTTAGGGTTGAAACCTCATTTGACTAATATCTCAGAACATACTGTTGACAAAAGGAAGAAGATGGACATATTCCTTCAATAAGGAGTTTTGATGATGATGGTGACTTATAAAGAAATATGGAAGACTTGATGATGATGCATAAAAAAATGTTGAAGACTGAAAAGAATGCTTGGATTCAAGAGATACATTAAAGACTTAGGGGTTGAGTTATTTAGGTCTTGTAATATGTGTATGTTATTTAAAATAGTTAAATTAGTATGTCAAGAGTCAAAAGGCAAAACTCAAGTAGTAGAGCACTAAGAAAATTTTATTTATTTGCAAAACTCACTGGAATAATCGATTCTTCTTAGTGATAATCGATTATCTTAGTTAAAACTGATTTTTGAGAAAAGCCTCGGTGATAATCGATTATCACTACTGATAATCGATTATCACCTGCTGATAAGATTATCCTGACTGAAAATAGATTATCATAGCGAGAAAAATGTTTTTAGAAAAAGTTTCTATGATAATCGATTATCACTTATGATAATCGATTATCTATGGCAGTTGTGACTTAACTTTTCATATTCTTAACCTAATTTCTAAATAGGCTTCTATAAATAAAGTGGTAGGCTTTCATTATCAAATACAAAAAGTTAGAGAAGTCTGAGTACTTGAGAACTCTCTGTGGGAAGGCTTTGAAAAACCTAGTGTGGGTAGAGCGATAACTTTCATCAAGTGGGATCTTGAATGATTGAGTGTTGATGTTGTTGCTAGGAGAAGCCAGACATCCTTTGTGTGATTCAAAGGAGGTGTTCATTCCTTGTGTGATTCAAGGAAGGTGTTTTCATCCCTTGTGGATTTCAAGGGAGGTGTCTTCATCTCTTGTGTGATTCAAGAGAGGTTTTTTCTAAACCCTAATCTTTCTTATCATTGATTGTAAGTTTGGTTTATTTTAGTGATTGAGTTAGTTTCATTTTTTAGAGATTAACAATTGGACGTAGGGTCTTTTGATTCGAACTAGTATAAATACTTTGTGCAATTTTCTCTTCTCTACTCTTTTTATTTTATTGTGTTTACTAAAATAAAGGAAATAATGTTAATTAATCTTTGATATTAAAAAGGAAAATTTTAAAAACACAATTTTTATTAAAAACCCAATTCACCCTCCTCTTGGTTTTTGTCCAAACGCTAAACATTCCGCTGCGCGCTGCGCGATACTAACACATACAAGATGGGTTCTAGGGGATGGAAAAACTATATGCTTCTAGAAAGATTTTTAGTGTGGTTCTCAACCCTTAATGGAATGTTTACAGGTTCCTCCTATGCTTAATCTAAAAGCAAAGGCTTCTAATGCTTGGAATGGCGGATGGTGTTTGCCTACTACAATTTTGCAATGGTTACCTCTCCTGCATGATTGGCTAAAGAATCTTAATGTTGGGGACTTCCCAGACGAACCTAATTTGATGATGGAATCAGATGGAATTTTTTCCACCAAGGCGACAAAAGGTTTTCTGTAGCAACCTATGCAAGGGCCTAGGTTGGTGAAATTGATTTGGGTTACAATTGTTCCACCAGCAAAAAGCTTGGTGGCATGGAAAATCCTGCAAAACAAAATCCCATTGGACAGCAATTTGCAACAATATGGCATTTCTTTATGCTCTAGATGTGGTTTATGCAAAGCTGATCAAGAAACACTTCAACATACTTTCTTCTATTGGAATGTCACATCAGTCTGTTGGAAATGGTTGGCTGAAATGTTCAACACGAACACAATTTGCAATAACATAAATGATGTATTACATTTCATGGAGAAGCAATGTAGCTCTCAGCTCAAAGATATAAGAATTGCGGCCTGCATCAACATCTTTTGGATAATATGGAAGATGAGAAACAATGCCAAATATGACACCCCAATTACTCTGTCTACTTCCTTTTCTATTTTAAATAGTAATTGTAAGATGGTAGGCAATATCTCTAGGGGAACTATGCACAATAATATAGAAGATTTTATTGTCATAAAAATATTCAATGTAAATGTGCATCGTAAAAAGTAACAACAAATTACAAGGATTTGTTGGAAACCTCCCACTACAAGTATGGTGAAATGAAATGTTGATGGTGCTGCAAAGGGAACATCTAGTCCAGCTACTTGTGGAGGAATATTCAGAGGAAGTGATGCGAAATACTTAAGAAGCTTTAGCGCCTTCATTGGAAGGGTTGTCGCATTTAAAACTGGACTGATGTGGGCTATCATCGCAATTGAAATTGCAGTGGATAGAGGATGGACTAACCTTTGGTTGGAGTGTGATTCATCACTAGTGAATCTAGCTTTTGCTAAACCGGAAATGGCACCTTGGGATATTATAAAGAGATGGAAAACTTGTATAGCATTGACACAGAACATGCAACTAACAGTAACACACATCTATAGAGAAGGCAACAAATGTGCGAATAGGTTAGCTAATCTTGGATTACATGCAAAACATGATTTTTTGTGGTTTTTCCTTTTTACCCTCATCTTAAAGGGAAAATTTCTTGAGAAATCGTTTAGGGTTAGCTGAATTTAGATTTAGCTAATATTATGTCTCTTTTATCACATGGGCTGTGGCTCTAGTCCTCCCATGATGTTTTTGTTCTCTTCTCTAATTTACTAAACTTTTTATTAAAAAAAACAGAGGAGATTTTGTAATTTCTAGGATAAAGGCATCATCTTCTCCACCACATATCTTTTGGGTCTTCAGCATTATTCAACTCATTACAACTATGTGATAAGATAATTTTTAACACAATATATTTGTTCTGAGAAAACTTCTAAGTACATTTCTAAATTTTGTCTATTTTATTTCTACATAGCAAGTCCAAAATCATTTTATTTTCTAAATACTAAATCTAAAACAAGTATTCACTCTTATAGTAGCGAACAAAGAATAAATGATATGAGTATCAATATGTATTTTTATTCTTTTTACAATTTTGTGATTTTCTAAAAATATTAAAAAATGGAATTAAAAGAATATATTTGTCAAAGTATTCAAAATTTTGTCTCTTGAAGATAAGATTTTAAATTTATAACATGAACTTAGAATTTAGGGTTTATTAGGTAAAAGAATTATAAGCATGATAATGAGAAAAAAAATCTATAAAATACAGAAAACAAAAAACTAGTTAACAACTTCTAAATCTGAAATGAAATAAAGCGATCATCCCATGAATAAAAAGCTCACAAAGTATCGAGAACGCTCTTCCGATCTAAAACAACTTTAACTCCACCAATCTCGAGGGACTTTTAGGGTTAAAATTACTTTGAGAAAACATGTGCAACTTTTAGAATTAGCAACAAAAATGAATGGAGTGAAATTATTCATAGTATGCATTCACCTTTATTTTCAGAAGATGAAATCAGGAAGGCAGTGTGGGATTCTGAAAGTAATAAAAGCCATGGTCCAAACTGCTTTAATTTAAGCTTTACTAAGAAATTTTGGGGTTCTATTAAAGGGGATATAATGCAAGCAATTAATAGCTTTTATAGCATAGGTAAGTGGCCTAAAGGATGTAATGCTTCCTTCATAGCTCTTGTACCTAAATGAAATAACCCTCAAGGATTAGATCAATACATGGATATATCTCTAGTTGGTTGCATCTATAAGATAATATCCAAATCTTTATCCTTAAGGTTGAAGAGTGTTCTACATAAGGTCATCGATCAAACTCAATCCGCATTTCTAAAGGGGAGAGGGTTGCTTGATAGTGTTGTAGTTGCTAATGAAACCATTGATGAGGTCAAGAGAAAAAAGAAAAAATGTATTGTAGTTAAGGTGGATTATGAGAAAGCATATGACTCAATCAGGTGGGATTTTCTATTTTACATGATGGAAAGATTAGGCTTTTGCATAAGACGGATTAATTGGATAAAGGAGTCCCTAAAATCTTCCACAATCTCAGTTTTGGTCAATGGCAGTCCAACACATGAGTTCAACCCTACAAAGGGTCTTAGACAGGGTGACCCTCTAGCCCCATTCTTGTACAACATAATAGTTTAGGGTCTGGCTGATATGGTTAGGCAAGTAGTAAAGAAAAAATTATTAAAGAGGATAAAAGTATGGACCAAAGAGATAGAGGTTAACATGTTACAATATGCAGATGACACATTATTTTTGTGTGAAGCAAACACACAAAATATTTTGGGCATAAAATGCATTCTTAGATGCTTTGAGCTAGTTGTTGGACTTAAAGTTAATTTCATTAAAAGCAAAATAGGAGGGCAAAAAGTAGAGGAAGGCATTATACAAAGATACTCAGAAATCTTGAGTTGTGATGTTATGCATTTACCATTCATTTATTTAGGTATGCCAATTGGTGGCATCTCTAGGAGATTTGTATTGTGGAGAGAGGTAGTTGATAAAATAAAGAAAAGATTGGCTAGATGGAAAGGAAAATACTTGTCCTTTTGCTGGTAGGGTATGCTGGTTCAAATATGTTATTACAGCATTGCCCCTATATTACATGTCATTCTTCAAAATGCCAACAAGTGTACAAATTGAGATAAAGAAAATTCAAAAAGAGTTTTTATGGGGTTGGGGCAGTGAAGGTAGAAAGATAGCATGGGTAAAATGGGACAATATATGCAAATAAAAAGAGAATGGGGGCCTAGGAATTAAAGACCTTAAGTTGTTCAATATTGCTTGACTTGGGAAATGGAGATGGAGGCTAGGAATAGAAAGGGAGGACTTGTGGAAAGCAATCCTAGAATCTAAATATTAAACTGGGACGAATTTAAACAATAGGGTCCGTAATAGGTTGGAATTAGAGTGGTGGAGGGATATTAAGAAGGTGACAAGTGAAGGCCAAAATGGGAACTGGTTTGAGGAAATTATTGAGTGGAAACTTGGAAAAGGGGATTTGATTAATTTTTGGAATGACAAATGGATTGGAGAAGTGCCACTAAAAGAAAAATTCCCAAGATTATATGCAAATTCCATTAATAAAGAAGCAACAATAAGAGAGATAGGTTGTTGGAACAATGAAAGTTGGGAGTGGAATTTGGCATGGAGGATGGAATTATTTGACTGGGAAACACCCCAATTAGCTCTAATGATGGAACAATTGTTAGATAAATCTTTAAATGGGGAGAGAGAAGATATTTGGGAGTGGAAAGGCGAAAATTCAAAATATTATTCGGATAATTATGCTTATAAAATATTGCAAGATAACATTAGTGGTGATGATTCAGACATGTTCTGTTGTTTTTGGTCAATTAAAGCTCTTCCATTTGCCCAACACTTGCTTGGAGAGTGATTCTTAATAGGGTTCCAACAAAAGACAACCTAATCAATAGAGGGATAAGAATAGATAATAGATGTTGTTCGTTGTGTGAGGTTGAGGAAGAATGCATTAGCCACTAATTTTTTACCTGTAATGTGTTAAGGGCTGTGTGGAATCAATGTAACAAATGGATAGGTATTAATAATGTTCAACATTTTAAGGCAAAGATACATTTCCAACAATTCTACCTTACATAGTTGAACAATAAACAAAATGGTGTTTGGAAATGCGTGTGGATGGCAATAGTTTGGGTAATTTGGAATCATAGAAACAATATTATCTTTAGAGATGAAATGGTATATGCTAAAGAGGTATTTACAATGGCACAACTAAAAACATGCACTACAAAAAATCATGTATATAACGATGTTATTAATACGACAGTTAATTAAAACTGTCGCTTTTCACAGTATAATATGTCAATTGGATAACTACCATAATGTACATGTATAATATGGCGGTTCTAACCACCATCTTTTACATTGTCATATTATTATTAAAATTGTGTCATTTTGAAATGCCACTTTATATAAAACATTATTTTTATAATTTTATGAAATTATTTCCTATCCCACTTTTGTCTCAGTACCCTTTTATTTGTAAAACTTTGTTCGCTCTCTTTTCTATTTCATTTTCCCACTCAACAATCTAATATTTTCTTAACTAAGATTACCTTTCTAAAGTCACTAACACCCAAATTACTCAAACCCCAAAAGTCACTAACACCCAAATTACTCAAACCCCAAATCACTTCACTCTCACAACGTTCACTCACCTCTTCGTTTCACCTATTCCTCCTTTCTCCTTTCTCCTTCATTTCACCTCTTCGTTTCACCTCTTTCTCCTTTCTCCTTCCTTCTCGATCTGTGTTTGTACCTCCATTTGCACCTCCATTTGCACCTCAGTCCACGATTGCCTCCGTTCACATACACATTAGCACCTGCATTTGCTCGATTGGGTTCTTCAAGAAGGAGAAAGGTTCGATTGGGTCATGTAACCACTCCTTTTCGGTTTCTGGTATGACATTCATCAAATTAGTGTTGTCTTTCTGAATTTACTCTTGCCTATTTTTCATTTGAGTGGCCAATTGTACGATTAGGGTTTTCTCTTTGATTCCTTCATGTAGTGGACAACGCCAGTTCGACATCGAAGGGCGAGGAACTCGCACCCATTGTCTCCCCTACATTGAAGCTCGAAATCGATAGGCAGGTTTACAGGTCCAGTGTTAAATGAGAAAATTCTACAATATAGCTATTTGTGACACCATTAATTGTGTAATTAATTTTGTAGGCTTCTCTTACAGAGGCTCTTGTTCCCTTTATATTTGCCAAAGAATATAATCTCCATGCAGACATACTCAGCACAACATGAGTGTATGAATTTTTTTATTATTAAAAATATATTATTCATCCATGGGTTACTGAATAATTTTTCTTGTGTGAACACTTAATTTGCAACTTGTGTTTTACACACTTTAATTCAAATTATCTACTTATCCTCTTATATTTTGTGTGTCTATTTGTTGCTCAAGAGGAAGAAAGAAAATTGAAGCCTGTGATTGCATTTGATTGTGGTAAGTTCTTTCTGGCACGTTTTCATTCAGGTGTAATTTTCCTGAAGGCCAAACGTATAAATGGAACTTCATCTATTGATTTGTCGTTTATATGAATTGATTCTTTTCATTTACTAAAAGTGCTGCTGAACTGATAAAATGATTGAAGATTATATGGCCATAGGCTTACAAAGAAGTTTGTGGTAATGATAATTTGTGTTGTCTTCTGGTCAATTTAATTAAGATTTAGTAATTGTCACAATTTGGAATTCAAACTGTTTGTTTACTTTTTCCTTTGAATAAAAGAATAAAAACATTGAGACAAAGATTAGAAAGTTACTCTAAATTTGGAGGATAGAGGATCATCCATAAGAAAAACAGGTTACAAATAAAATAACAATGAGAAAGAGAAAACATTGACGGAATGGAATAAGGCTGTGTATTTTTGCATGTCTCTACTAAGAAAAGCCGCATGAAAGGTCTTGTGTTGTACACCAAATAGGCCCCTATCGTCAAATATAGTCGCTAATTTATTATTGAGTGAAAGAAAAGTCCCTAAAATCTTGTGATTAGATTGACACGTATACAGATGTAGCTTATCTATTATTGCAGCTCCAAATTTCTTTATTCGATGAATTTGTTATTTAATCTACTTTTAGAAGTATCACATCTTTTCTTTTGAAAACTTCAGCTGAAATTAGAGAACGTGACTGGTGCAATGTGATTACTTGTCATATGGATACTGCCAAGGCATATGTTTGGAGACTTCAAAACTTTGTTCTTGGTGAGCACATATTGAATCCATGTCTTGAAAATCCAACACCTGTAAAGGTTAGAAATCCCATTTTATTCAATATGTTCTGTTTCTCGGAAACCTTTGCTTTCAAAGAAGATATACACAAATATTATACTTATTTTTTAGTACTTACTTGTTGCTTTGAATTCCTTTTTCTAGTAACAAAGTGTGTGGAGTAATAATGTTACAAAGTGTGTAAAAGTCTGTTGACAAATGGGTTGGTTCTAGCTGACTACTGCTCTCATATGGTAACAGGCTTGTGCTATCAGTGCTTGTGGCAATTTTGCCATTCTAGGGACAGCAGGTGGTTGGATTGAAAGGTTTAACCTTTAATCTAGAATTCGTAGGGGTTCTTACATTGACATTTCAGAATCAAGAAGCTGTGCTCATGATGGTGAAGTAGTTGGAGTTGCTTGTGACTCAACAAATACTCTCATGATTAGTGCAGGATATAAAGGAGATATAAAGGTCTGTATTTGCTATTTGAAGATACTCTAATTTCCACTTGTTAAAGTTAATAGAAAGAAAGCATAATCACTTTGGTTAGCAGAGCTACATTGTACATGAAGTTCTCATATAATATATATATATATATACTTATATATATATATATATATATATATATATATATATATATATATATATATATATATATATATAATTGCAGGTTTGGAATTTCAAAGAACGTGATCTTAAATCCATATGGGAGATTGGTTGTTCAGTTGTTAAGATTGTGTATCATCATTATAATGGTAAATAGAATATTTTATATGTTTGTTTTTTCGTAATTCCTATGTCTGGTTAAAAAATAAAATGTAAAATGTGTGGGAAAAGAAATTCCTACTGTATAGGGTCATGAAGTGATTATAGAGTTTTATTGATTTTTATGTCTCCTGGCTACAGTAGCAGATGATTTAACAATTTGATTGTTTGATGTGGTGGCTCTTAGACTTGTGCGTAAATTCGAAGGTCACACGGATCGAATAACAAATTTGTGCTTCCGTGAGGACGGGAAGTGGCTTCTGTCATCTAGTATGGATGGAACTCTTAGAATTTGGGATGTAATCTTAGCAAGATAGTTAGATGCAATACCTGTTGATTTACCTATCACGACATTATCTTTGTCCTCAAACATGGATATATTAGCAACTACCCATGTTGATCAAATGGGGTATACTTGTGGTGAGTTTCCAGATTCATTTTCTTGGTTCATGGAACACAATTTTGAGGGAAACATTTTCTACTTTTCCAAATATTTATTGCATCTTATTGATATTCTTTTTTGGGCCTAGATTTCTAATTAAATTATAGGACGAGAATACTTATTTTCTCTTAAGTGAATATCATTTTCTAGAACTGCTAGAGATGTATGATTATCTGAAGTAACATTCTTCGTATAAGTAACAAAAAATGTTATTATTTTCTAGAGTTTGTATATGAATTATGGAAAATAATTTAAAAATATGTAACAAATGGACAAAATGGTAACATTTTTGTAATTAGATGTAAAGAAATGGAAACAAATTCTCCAAATCAAATATTCCTTTTTCCTTGAATTTCATTTATTTCAATTTCACTTACTCATATATACTATATTATTTCTTCATTGCAGGCACCAGATATTGGGAGTGGTGTGTCATCTCCGCATGAAATACTAGGATCAAGTGATGGAAGCAAAACACCTTAGACTTAGGACTTTTAATGTTGTCTTTTTTTCTTAGATGCTTGAATATTTTGGTACTCTTAATGTTGTCTTTTTTTTTCAAATGCTTGAATTGGTACTTTGGTGTAGTTATGTTATATTGACAATGAAACAATTTAGTTTATCAATTTCTACTTGATAGTGCTATAATTTTTTATATATTTTAAATTATCATGAAAAAATAATTTTATCGAATTATGAAAGTATAAGAAATATTAAAAAATAGTAAATAATTAAATATTAAAATTACGTCACTTGATACACTTGATAATGACGTAATTAATCTCAGAATTAACTATAATTAATTAAATTGGTGACATTTAAAAATGTCATAATATAATGATAATAGTGTCAGTTTAAAGCGTCGTTTTTCACATTATATTTGTCATCCAGTAAAAGTATTACATCAATTTTAACTGACGCTTTTTGCCACTTTAAACCGCCACTTTATACGTTGTATAAAATGACGGTTGTTGTGGCGGTTAATCTATAACCGCCTTATTATACTTTGTGACGGCAAGAATTACGATATTTCAGGAAACCGTCACTCAAGTAAATAATGACATTTAAAAATGACATAAATTACAAAAATAAACATCGGTATTTACATGTTTTTTTGTAGTGATGGGGGTAGATAATTAACAAGTATTCAAAATTGTCATTTACATACTCAGATTGGTGTTTGAGCCCAGCCACATGCTTAAAATATTTATGAAAATAAATTGGCTTTAATCCTAAGAAATAAGAAATATGGGTATACATACAAAAGTTCAAAATAGTGCAGGATATAACCATAACGAAAGGGAAGTAGGAAGATATATGGTTAGAGAAAGGACTAATAAGCCAATTAGCTTAACAATGTTTAGGTGGTGGTAAGGTGAGGGTGATATCTTGTGATGGCTAAACAAATGTTTTGTAACACATATATAGCTCATTAGAAGGTGTAAAATGTTTTGTGACATTGAAATTCTCTCTAGTACAGTCATACATTAGGGTAGATAGTAGGGGATGTTGTTGCTATGTATTGGGATGAGGGGAGTTGAAGAGAGCAATTCTTTGTTTTTTACAGGAATGAAGCATGCAAAGGAGTGTTCTTTTTCTTTTTGTAGAGAGTTAAACAACAAGGAATTATTGTTCTTCATGTTTGCATGGACTATGGGTAGTAGAACATTCATAATGGAATATATCGAATATACCAAATTGTTGTTCGAAATACACATGGGGATGAGATGAAGATGTGGCTTATATGTTTATTGGATCAGAGGAGTGTAGAGCAGTGTGAATGAGGGACTGTTGCAGCTAAATCAAAGAACTGCTCGGAACGCTGGAGCCATTAAAATTGGGATGTGTGAATGAGGGACTGTTGTAGCTAAATCAAAGAGCTGCTCGAAACGCTGGAGCCATTAAAATTGGGATGCTGCTAATGGTCGAACAACCTTTTCATGAAGGGTCAAATTGTTTACACTTTGATATTATATAGATATATAATTTTGGCAAAGTTAGAATGGTGATTGGCTATTATGTTTTTTGTATTTTATAAACTGACGCTGCATAAGGGGTATATGTATGAAGAAAAAGGATTTTGGACTTATGCTGGTCACGCAGAAATATGCCAGACATATACTTAAAAATATTAATTTTAAACATTTAATATATAATTCATCTCTTCAATATTAAATTAGTTTCAAATTTCTTTTACACATCGTTATCTGTCTAACTTAAGTGATTTCAAACATTAAATGTATTAAATATCATTTTAAAATGTTTGTGAGTAAATTTTCGTTCTTAACTGGATATAATTGGTACCTAAAATCTCTCGATAAATCAAAATTATTGACGGCTCACCCACGTCTAAAAATTCATTGGTAAAATGCTCTTCAATAAATTTTACTGATGGATCAAAAAACCTATCGGTAATTATTATTGATGACCAAAATTTTGTCTGTAATTGTAAATGAAAAAATCTATCGATTAATATATGTCGGTAAATATTTATTGCTAATTACTAGCAACCTTATTATGTCGGTAAATCCATCGATAAATATCATGATTTGATTCTCCACCACCACCTCCATCATTATTGTCGTTCTACTGGTAGCACCGCACCATTTTCACCGTTGCACTGTCGTCACCATGCACCACTGCCACCGCTTTGTCGCTACATCGCCTCTGCCATCTTTCTTCCTCCTTTTCATCCTCCACCTCTTATTTTCCTCACACGCCCTTCTTTTTCTCACACGCCTCTAATTAATTTATAAACATATTTTGTCAAAATGGACGAAAAATTTGGTTCCTAACTTTTGGACAAATTTAACGACAAATACTCTTTGTAATAAATTTTATCAACGGAATTTACTAGCAGACTTTCACTACAACAAAATCGGGTATTATCTAGGAAAAATAATCTACGAAATTTTTTTCGTAGATAAATTTTTTTTATCTACGAAATATGATCATAGATAACGTAATTGTTCGTAGGTAACAAATCATTACATTACATACGAAACTTTCGTAAGAAGCATGACTGAATTTGGTGGGAATCTTTTCTACGAAGCGTTACCTACAAAACTCAGTGTAGATAACTAATATCATAAAAAAATAAATATAAAAATTATTTAAAAGAAACTTACCTACGAAAGTATTTCGTATGTAAAAATTAAATTATTTTTTATTAAAAATTTACTTTTTGTAAGCTGCACACACATATTATGTAATATTATAGGTTTGAGGAAAAAAAATCTAAGTTACAAACACCTACAGACCATAACCCTCTCTCGAAACCTCGTCTCCAACGCTCACTCCACACAAACTCGACTCCGGTGCTCACTCCAAACGTCCACACATACTAGACTCTAGCACAACAATGGAGTAGCAACACACAATGTAGCAGCTTTCGCCTTCATACCAAGCAATGTAGTAGCAACAAATTTGCGCGTTCGCGGTCTAGCTCCTGCCACACCAAGATGATCAAAAAACCCCTTTCACCATCCAACAATTTGCGCACGGGAAGGAATCAGAAACCCTCGAAGAATTGGAAAAAAAATCGTAAGTCATGGGTTTAGTGTTTAACATTTTGGGATTGATGTTAGTGAACCATTGTTTCAATCGATTTTGTGTTGGTTTTTTTAGTTTTTTTACTCTACTTTTTCCTTTGGCTCTACTGCTCCATTTCACTGCATTCTAGCACCTCATATTTTCGTTTCCCAGGTTGTTAGAGTAGAACATTGTGAAAGTGTTCATGTTAGAGTAGAACATTCTGTCATTTTGATTACTTTTCGTATCACAAGACTTAGAATATGGGAGGTAGAGCATAGAGTGTTTATTTAGAAATTAAGAAAAACTGGTTGGTGTAAGAGAAGTATTGAGTCATAAATAATTGTCATAAATGAGAGCTTTAAATATTAAATACAATATAAATGAGTTGTTTAGATATGATAGTTTTCTTGAATCCTCCACCTTTTCATGCCACACCATTTTTTATGAACTTGTTAGAGATTTTGGGAAGTCAAACTTATAAAGAGCAATCAAAATGTATAGCTGGATTTGGTTTGTCTAGGAAAGAGTATGTATTGATGTTTAACCACTCTTACCATAATCATATATGAATTTCAAGCAAGAAGTTATAGCTAGCCATATATGGAGGGTATGAAATCTGATGTTATACTTAATTTATCTTAACTTAGCGAGAAAAAGATGATTAGGCAGTGCAATGATTTAAACTCATCGTGTAGGTCAATGCTTGATCCTTTTTGGCATCTATATCTCCTTTCTTCGTGTGGTATTTTTTATCATGGAAGGAGATTGATGTTACCACAATTTGATGCGATGGTGCACCAAAACCTGCATTAACCTTTTTAGCATTGATGTCAAGCTTGGTTTGATAGGTTATTTTGTGATTCCAGCGTATTTGATCATTTTTAGAAATTTCATTCCCATGCTAATGCATAAAGAAACATGTCAAGGCCCTTTTCATTGCATCCAGTCCCAAAAATCTGCATGAAACACATATTCTAAAATGCTGTCAAAACTAGTTTTGATGCATTTGTTGTCTAGTTTAGTTTGAAACATGAATTTTGAGCATTTGGAGTATGTGGTTAAGTTTGAACAATCATTTTACGACTTTCTACATATCAAAACATGTTTAGCTCATTCAAATTGCATAAAACTATACCTTTGACCATCTAAGACCTAAACCATAAGCTATGCTAGTCTAAAATAGGTTATAACTTAAGAATTGAACTCCTTATGTATTTCAGTCACTTCTATATGTGTCTTTGTATTTAAGCATGTTTGTTTAGTGTATAGGATCATGTTTGAGCAATCAATTATCCAAATCCATGCATTTTATAGATTTTGACACATTGAGTACATTATAGGTTTTCTAGTCTAGCCAAAATAGGGAATTTCATTATGCATTCATCCTTTTGATAAATTTTTCTATTTTAGAAGTTCATTTACATCATATTAAACATGTTTAGATGATAGGTCAATGCTTTTATGCACTGCAACACGTTTCCAGCGATGATTGCACAAAAATAGGCATAATTAGCATGGTTTTCTCTTTTGAAAATTGTGGTTTGGATAGTGTTTTTTTGAGTTTGTAGCTATTGGACAATTGTGACCTTTATTTCTGCATATTTTAGAGTATTAGAACTTTTTCACACCATTCCCAATTCAAGAATGGCATAATTCATATTGACATGCATAATTTCATCCATTTGTAGTAGATAGTTTGCATTCATCTAGGTTCAAATTTGCAGTTTCTGAATTCATGCATATCTTAGGAAATTTTGTGTTTTAAGAGTTCGTTTGCATCATATTACACATGCTCAAACTATAAACACAATATCTCGTACATAACACACAAACAGAACACAAAATCTGCACCAATTTTCATGTGTTGTGAAACACTTTTTTTGATTAAAAAAGATGTCAAGCTTGGTTTGATAGGTGATTTTGTGATCCATCATATTTGATCATGTTTACGCATTTCATTCCCATGCTCATGCATAAAGAAACATGTCTAGACCTTTTTCATTGCATCTAGTCCCAAAAATCTGCATGAAACATTTTAAAATGTTGTCAAAACTAGTTTGGATGCATTTGTTGTCTACTTTAGTTTGAAACATCAATTTTGAGCATTTGGAGTATTTGCTTCATTTTGATCAGTCATTTTACGAATTTCTACATATCAAAACATGTTTAGCTCATTCACATTGCATAAAACTATACCTTTGACTATCTAAGACCTAAACCACATGCTAGGCTAATCTAAAATAGGTTATAACTTAAGAATTGAACTCTTTTTGTATTTTACTCAATTCTGTATGTTTCGTTATATTTAAGCATGTTTGTTTAGTGTATAGGATCATGTTTGAGCCATCAATTATCCCATTCCATGCCTTTTATAGATTTTGACCCATTGAGTTCATTATAGGATTTCTAGTCTACCCAAAATAGGGAATTTCATTCTGCATTCATCCTTGTGATAAATTTTCTATTTTAGCAGTTCATTTTCATCATATTAAACATGTTTAGATGATAGGTCCATGCTTTTATACACTGCTATATGTTTCCAGCCACGGTAGCACAAAAATAGGCATAATTAGCATGGTTTTTTCTTTTGAAAATTGTGGTTTGGATAGTGTTTTTGTGAGTTTGTAGCTACTGGACAATTGTGATCTTTATTTCTGCATATTTTAGTGTATTAGAACTTTTTCACACCATTCACAGTTCAAGAAACTCAATTCATATTGACATGCATAATTTCATCCATTTGTAGTAGATAGTTTGCATTCATCTAGGTTCAAATTTGTAGTTTCTGAATTCATGCATATCTTAGGCAATATTGTGTTTTATGAATTAGTTTGCATCATATTATACATGTTCAAACTATAAACACACTATCTCATTCATAGCACACAAACAGAACACAAAATTTGCACCAATTTTCATGTGTTATGAAACACTTTTTTGACTAAAAGTGTTGTCAAGCTTGGTTTGATAGGTGATTTTGTGATTCCATCATATTGGATCATGTTTAGGCCTTTCTTTCCCATGCTCATGCTAAAAGAAACATGTCTAGACCCTTTAACCTAGAAGTACACATGACTAAATTTCATTTATATGCATTAATGCATTTTACATTGAAATTTGTATTATCTTAGTTAGCACATGATTTTAATAAGTTTAAGGTGTGTCAATCTGTCTTAAATCACAATTTTTATACTCATGCACATATCTATCCCTTTTCTTTTTGTGGACAGAGTTGCACCATCTGAGATTCTTGCTTGGCTTTGTTGTTGGTGAGAAGGTTAAAGTTCTGGTCCTGAAGTCACACTCTCCTCATAAAACTTCTTTAAGGAACTAGATTGATGACTTTTTGAATGATATCTCTTATTTTTGGGTGCATCCATTTGTTACTATTTAAAATTATGATACCAAAACTTACCACGTATTATATATTATTTATTTAAGAAATAAATACAATAATAAATTATATATGTAAGAAATCTAAACAATAATAAACTTATTTTCGATATGGCATTGGTATGAATGCCTCTTCATAATTCATCCACCAAACATTGTTTTGCTTTCCTAATTCATCTTGGGTGGATCTTGTAGGATGAAGTTAATTATGCTTTGCTAGAATCTTTTTCAAGTTCTAGGTTTCATGTATTTTATTTATTGTTACCAAGTTTCATGTATTTTATTTACTCTTACTAAGTTTCATAGTATTTTATTTACTGTTACTAAGTTACTTTTGGTGTATTCATCACTGTTGTTATTTTAATATTGAGAACCCATTGCTTTTCTTCATATATGATTTTACAACATACACTTTATAATTTGATGTTATATTGATGTATCATCGTATTTATTAGTTGCTAGTAATTTGATACTTACTATTATGTATACCTGTGTTAATTGATCAATAGGGTCAATGATTTGTCTCTTGTTGTATTTATCATTTTTGTAAGTTACACTAGTCCTATTATACTGAAAAAATATATACATGTGCATAAGTATCATTAGTTCTTGTGTAAATCAGAACTAGAGTTTTTCCTTCCCTTTATTCATGATAGCATAAAGATATTCTAATATATATTTATCTTTTTAAAATACACAGATCATGACTTCATTTCCTTCAAGTCGTGGTTGGATGTATGATAGGATGTATAAAGGTAGAAGAGGTTTGAAACCTACTTTCATAGCTGGGGTTGAAGAGTTTGTCGAAATAGCCTATCAACAAGAAAGTTATATTAATGAAAGGCAGCTTAAATGTACATGCAATAAATGTGAGTGTACAAGGATTTATGATGTTCAAACAGTCAAGGTCCACCTCTACAAGCATGGTTTTATGCCTAACTACTTTATTTGGATTGATCACGGGGAATCCGTAGAGTATAATTCCCATAATGTTCATGATGGTTTAGGAAGTGGTATAGATGTGACTGAAGGTGAAACAATTAACTCGATGCATGACATGTTGTGTGGTGCTCTTAGACAACATCGGTCATTTGAAATACCAGAAACGAACTTAGAAAAGCCTCCAAATGAAGCAATTCAGCGATTTTATAATCTATTAGTTGAGTCAAATGAACAATTATTTGAAGGATCATCAAAGTCTAAATTATCAATTTGTGTTATACTTTTAGCATGCAAGTCAAATTGGAATGTACTTGACCAATGTGTAGATTTTATAACAAAAATGCTTTAAGATATAACCCCGATGAATAGAAATTGGAATTATATAAAATGTCTATTTTTGAATAACAAGAGGAATTTCAGACTATATTTTCCCAAGCAAGATCTGAGGCTGCTTCTTGTGGTGGAGGAGAAGAAGTATCCCTATTGGACCCTATTGAGGAAGACAAGTTAAGGAAAAAAAGTCAGTTGGTTGCTGGTGGTGGTGGCAAATATCCTAAGGGACAAGTATATGGGGTTGGAAAACTAAATGAAGGAAATATTTGTGGGGAAGCCTTCACACAACAAGCATCTACCTCTACTACAATTGTGGATTCACAAAATATTCAAAGGTTGGAAGAAGAGATTTGCCAATCTAGGGAGGAGTTTCGTTAATCTATGGAGGAGAATCAACGACTTCATAGAAAATTGGAATCCCTACTTTCTGTTGTTCTCCCTCTTCTTCCTCCTACCGCACAAACCATTTTTCAAGACGTTGAACAACCACAAAATGGGGACCAAAACCAAGATGATGCTTAGGAGGGTGCACAACATCATGGACAAAACTCATCTCATTATGCAGATTATTAGTTAGTTATTTAATTGCAAGACTTGACCTAGGGCTATTAGTTAGTTTTAATATCTCAGTACTTCAAAATATGTTGAATTTCATTTCCTATTTTACTTTGTAATTATATCTTAATCTTGTTTTGATGTGATGATGGATATTGCTTGACTTGTTTTGATGTGATGATATGGATATTATTGGAACCTCTATAAAATTATTGTTATATTTGAAGAAGGTGTTTTTTGTTGTGTATACATTTTAAAATACAAGGTATATATGTTCTAGGGAAAATTGTATGGGTTGTTACAAAATTCAATTTTATTATCTGTTTTGCAATTATCTACGAAAATTTGTGTATGTAAATTACCTACGAAATATTTCGTATGTTACCTACGAAATATTTCGTAGGTCATTTACATACATAGCTTTTCGTAGTGTTACCTACGAAAACTTTCATAGATAAGTTATCTACGACAAATCTGATAGGTAAGTTCGTAGGTCATTTACCTACGAAATATTTCGTAGATAACTCGAATATTTTTTCCATGCCCGGATTTCGTATGTAATTCCCACACCAGGATTGCGTAGATAACTTTCGTAGGTAATTTATCTACGAACATATTTTTCGTAGATAAAATTACCTAGCAGCAGTTTACCTACGAACTTTAATTCGTAGGTAATTCATAGATAATATCGAGTTACCTACGAAATTTACATATTACCTACGAAATTTTGGCGTAAATAATAAACATATTTTTTGTAGTGTTTAACAAATTCAACTACTAGTACATTTGTTGACAAATATTACCACGAAATGGTCAAAACTCAAAAACATAAATGTGACATCATTTTATCAATACATTTTGCCGACGAAAAAAAGCAGTTGATAATAACAATTCTAGCTTACCTAAGGATTTTACAGACAAATATTTATCAACAAATATTTTCGTTGATAATTCAAATTCAAATTTACCACCATAATTATTTCCAACAATAAAATTTGTTGGTAATGTTGTTTTACTAATGAGTTTATTTTTATCAGTAAATGTTTTACGATCAATTTATTCTCATCAGTAAATTTTGTTAGTAATTAAATGATTTCTTGTTGAGACTAAGAAACATTTTTAGTCTCTCTTTGTTTTGCAATTATCACTTTTTTGGAATGAGCACAAGATAATGCAGAAGTTGACGCATATCTGGATGAGGAGAAACCTGAGTTTGAGTTCATAGGATACCATTTCCTATTGTCATGTTTAATTTTGGGATAATATGATTATTTTCCTTTTGGATAATTGTACAAATATATTATATATACGGAGAGTTATCTACATTTGTCTCTTAACTATCACATCTCTTTATTATATGTATTTTACTACTATATGGAATATTACGAAATTAATTATATTATTGAAATAAAATAAAATTAAAGTGTTATATTGTAATTTATTGCAAAATAGTGGATTAAAAGTAATTTACAAATATATTTATAATTTATTTCAAAAATTTATATTAATACAAACATTTCTTCTTAATACCAAACCAATATTATTTATAAAGAAATTGACAGCATTATTTTATAAATTGTTGTTACAATCTCAAATGTACTCTCATTCTAAATTATTATCACAAGTTACAAACAGGTAAATATTAGATTAAGCTAATAGACCTTTCAATAATAATAATAATAATAATAATAATAATAATATTATTATTATTATTATTATTATTATTATTGTTATTATTATTATTATTATCATTAATAAATTACAATTTCCTTTAAATATTATACCTGAGAAAGACAACCATCATCATTTTATTATCTATTATTTGAGTAGAGAAAGTAGTGGTGGATGTAACTAATGTGAAACAGAAAAAGAAAAATATATTTTACAATCATATATCAAAATGTCTTTTGTTATAAATTAAAACGAAAAAATATAACTTTAATTTTCAAATAATAGACCGGTAAGTAATTAATTTTCAAAATTTAAACTTATACACTGGACTCATAACAATAAGTGAAAAATATTTTTTATCATATAGATGCATGATTGTTGTAAAATAGATTGAAGGTTACATAGTCATTCGCCTAACATTATTCATCTTCCTCCTCTTTTAAATATTTGCAAGAATCAAGAATACTTTCTATAAGAAAACAATTTCAATATGTCCGTTCAATAAGAAAACCCTAGATTTTGTTTCTTCTTTTGTGCTTTCATAAAAAATTGTAACAGACTTCTGTTATTGTTTGGTGATAAGTTTTGGTCATAAGTTTCTAAGAGATATAATCAAACTAACATAAATATAATTAATTTTTTATTGTTTAAAACTTTAAATACAAAAAAGATATTAGATACGAAAAGTTAAATTAATTGGTGTTCTGATACTTATATTATTTAGTAGTCGATATTAAAGATAATTTCCCTTTAATTCTAAACCGTATCAAAGTTATAAGTTTTAAATACGACAATATCTGTTTAATGAATTGAGCTATTAAACTATACATGTCTTATAAATAACTTTCCGTATATACTTTAAGAAAACATAACATCGCTAATAATTTCAAAATCTTTGTACATGTGATTTCTTATGTGCATAAAAAACACATTTACTATCATTACATGTCGTCTGAATCTGAAATTGCTTTGAGCCTACTGTCCCCAATTGAGGTGATTGGTTGAGAAAAGAGGCAAAGAAAAATGATTTTCAACGAAAACAAGATTCATTGAAAACCTAAAACCTGCTGCGTCATTCTGCATAAATATGGATTCCTATGGTCCCAC
>Ga0209589_1002165_pt1 | contig 33677 bp, 18 predicted proteins | sample CowpeawhiteBW_FD_187525 | JGI IMG/M metagenome (GOLD analysis project Ga0209589, IMG submission 187525) | Root nodule microbial communities of legume samples collected from California USA - Cow pea white BW (SPAdes) (version 2) | ecosystem: Host-associated > Plants > Roots > Nodule | place: USA...
ATGTAAATGAAATTTTTGGTTGTTCCATTGCTAGACATTCAGGGGTTTAAAGCAACAATCATATTGATGATGTCCGTTGAACTTGGAAGGAGGACATTTAGAAAGATAGGGAACCTAATCTAATAGACGGGAAAGCTTTTATTCTTGTAGAATGTAATGTATAGATTTTGCATATAGTCCATGTACATAGCTTTTTATAACCCATTATGTGTGCTCTCCGTATAAAATAAAACTCTGCTGCTAGTCTTCTGCAGCACATGTTGCCAAACACATGGACCATAATTAATGCTTCTATTGTTGTTGTATTCTTCATTGAAGGAGAATTTCTTTTGGTAATATAACATTGGGACAATATTCAGTCAACTAAATTTGAAATGAAAAAAATTAAAATCTGATTTTGGGCCACAAATTAAACATATGAAAAAAAGCTGGTGGGCCAGCCTGCCAGCTCGCGGGCTGGGCCCAGAAATGCAACCGGTTTCACCATGTCGGGCCAGTCCGGCCCGGCCCATACAAAGCGGGCCAAAAACGGGCTGGGCCAAAACGGGCTGGGCTGATCCGTTTTGACACCCCTATCATTACTTCAAAAAAGGGAAACGAGAAGAAGGGAACAACATCATTGAACCAGCGACCTGACGGAGCTGCCACGCGAGGCGATCAGAGCTGTCATGCGAGACGATCGGAGCTGCGACGTGAATGACTGGGGTTGAGATGTCGAAATAGGTCAACGTTTTCAAGTTCGAACTTCTCTTCTTCTTCGATTAGGGTTTTTGAGTTGGGCTTCTATCTCTGTTTTCGCTTGGATTTTTGATTTGGGGCATTGGGGTTTTGGTTTTGGCTTAAAATCTGAAAGCCAACAACATGTTTTTGTGTCATTTCGTCCCGTTCTTCGAACTCGGTGACTCGCTCTCGAACTCGTGAGTCTTGTACGAGTCAACGAGTTTACTCCGAGTTTGAAAAAAAACGAGTTTATATGCGATGACTCGCAAACTCGTACGGGTGTACGAGTCAACCCGCGAGTTTGATAACCTTGTTTGTTAGTATGATTATTGTTTTCTGATCATAGGTTGTACTATATAAAGCGGAATAGTTATGTCTGTTACTAAAGGCAGACTTGGATAAATAACTTAATTAAGCACTTATTAAATATGAGCTAGTCATAATAAGCACTTGGATTTTAGTTTTTTACTTTTTTGTATAATCGAAGAAATCAGTTTGAAATATTTTCACGTAAGATAGAAGCTGTTTTTCTTAATTATCCCAGAAAGCTTATTTAATAAGTTTAGAACAACTTATGGACATATCATAAGCTATTTTCTTAAGTTTTTCCCTATACTTACAGAATTGAAGATTAGCTCAAATAGGCTTTAAATAAGCTCTTCCTAACTGATTAATTTTGATCATGGCTTAGGAATGTGAGTTCATGGTTCTGGCTAGAATATATTTAAATGCTGAGAAATGTGATTATTTTAGTTGGGATTAGGTACCAAACACAATATTTCCTGTCTATAGATTCTATAGTAATGATGGCGGAAACCTTTTTGGAGCAAATCAAAATTGCTTCTTAAATAGATTGCCTAACATAGTTTCTGTATTGGAGGTGGACTCCACAGACTATGAATTGCTTAAGTTTAAAGGTTTCTCTGCATGATGTGTGTTGAAGTGTCACTGTTGAATTCCTTTATGTTGACTTATTTAGTTTTTCTATGTGTAAGATTGGGGATAGGGAAACCGAGTTGTTATATTTTGTGAATGTATAGTTGTTGTCTTATTATATTTATGTTTAAATGTGTAAACTGTCATCGTCTCACATTAAGTAGCGGTAAATTTTGACATTCTGGTTTGACTTCCTTTTTGACAGCACAATTTGTTAGTAAATATAATGCTGTGGATGTAATTGTCTTATTGATATTTACATAAACTAAGCTTTCTTTCTTAAATGTTATCTGTCTCTGATATGTTGTGATGTTCCTTTGTCCCCTCTTTTCAATTGTCTTGTCATTCTCTCTCAACCAGTTGTGTTTCTTCCTCTGTTGGTTGGTACATTTCTTAACTGATATTTCCAATCTTGTTAAATTTGGCATGCAGGCAGATTCCATATATTTTACAATTGCATTATTAATCATAGGAATCTTGTTACGACTTTTGTGATTCCTAGTTCAATTCCACATTTTAAAACTTCTTTATAGATACAAATATATCAGTTTTACATAGAGGACATTGCTTTCTCAAGACAATTTCTATCTCAATCAAGTTCTATTTTAGGACAAATTAATTTGTTTGGTTTAAGTGTCATCTGCTTATTCTTTTTAGTATAGGTGGAATCAAATTCTTTCTCTCTTCCCCTTTTCATGGTTTTGTATGCATGCTAAATTGGCCTTTTTTTTATAATGAGCTGCATGGGCTGGGCTAGTTTCTAAATAGACCATAAATCTTCTTGTTCTTTTTATGTTAATACTTTCTAATATAAATTTTTTGACAACTTTGCTGTAACTTTTTAAGATGTTTCAGCTTTATCATTTTAATTTTATTTTTATTTGTGGCCAGAGGAAGAAGACCGTGTTGCTAAGATGTCTAACGAGGTGAATAAGCAAATTGTTGAGGCAACAAATAAGTCTGTTGATTGTAGTGATGCATTTAACACTACAGAGGTAACTGATCAATAAATTATTTTTGTTAAGTTATTGCCTTGTTAAATTATTTCTATCTGCAGGTTTTTCCTTCTCGAGATGCAATGTTAAATTGGGCTCGAGATGTTGCAAAAGAGAATGGATTTGTCCTTATTATTTTGAGATCAGAGACATCTACAAAATCTACAAGAAATACAAGACGTAATCAAAGGAAGACATTTGTAATTTTGGGTTGCGATAGAAGTGGAAAGTATAGAGGACTATACAAGAATGCATTATCCCAAAAGGTAAATAATACTAGAAAATGTGAGTGTCCCTTCAGGCTAAGGGGAAAAGCTTTGAAAAAGGCTGAAGGATGGACTATTAAGGTAATGTGTGGTTGTCACAATCATGAATTGGAGGAAACATTGGTGGGTCATCCATATGCAGGCCGGTTGAGTGCTGAAGAGAAGTCTTTGGTTGATGATATGACAAAGAACATGATGAAGCCAAAAGATATACTGTTGACATTGAAAGATTATAATATGGATAATGTAACTACCATCAAGCAGATTTACAATGCTCGACATGCTTATCGATCCTCTCAAAAAGGTTTAGAAATGCAATACCTACTGAAATTATTGGAACGTGAGCGGTATGTGTACTGGTATAGAAAGGTGGATGATTCCAATGTTATCAGAGATATATTCTGGACACATCCAGATGCCATTAAACTTCTGGGTGCTTTCAACACTGTCTTGATAATTGATAGTATTTATACAACCACTAGGTATCCATTGCCACTGCTTGAGATTGTTGGTGTTACTTCAACTGAGTTAACGTTCTCTGTGGCTTTTGCTTTTGTGGAGTCTGAGCTAGCTGACAACTTCACTTGGGCACTACAGAAGTTAAGAGGATTGATTGTTAAAGATGAAGACATACCTCAGGTGATTGTGACTAACAGAGACATTTCTTTGATGAATGCAGTGCAAGTTGTCTTTCCGAGCTCTTCTAATTTGTTATGTCGGTTTCATATCAACAAGAACGTGAAGTCCAAATGCATCTCGATAATCCATCCAAAGGAGAAACAGGACTTGGTGATGAATGCATGGGATTTTGTTGTGAATTCTTCTAATGAAAGGGAGTATATGCAGCGTCTGGCATTATTTGAAAAAGTTTGCTCAGGTTTTTCTAATTTTAGTGAATATGTGAAAAATATGTGGCTGATTCCATACAAGGAAAAGTTTGTCACTTCCTGGACAAATCAGGTGATGCATTTGGGTAACACAACGACGAATAGGTATGTGCCTAAAATTATATTTTAGTAATTCATCATGAAAAATACATTAAAAGTATACTAATTATTGATTTATAACTATGTTAATATTATTATGTTTTAATTGTCAGGGTTGAGGAAACAAATTGTAAGTTAAAGAATTTGCTTCAAGATAGCAAGGAAGATATGTGTAGTTATTGGGATGCTATGAATGACATGATTACTTTGCAACACACAGAGATTAAGTCGTCATTTGAGAAAAGCATAAATGTAGTGGATCATATGCATAATACTCCATTATACATCAAACTGCAAGGACTTGTATCAAGGAGTGCATTGAGTCATATAGCTGACGAGTATGACCGAGTTAGGGATGTTGGTACTGATAGTTCTAAATGTTGTTGCATAGTTAGAACTACACATTGTCTTCCTTGTGCATGTGAACTTGCTAAGTACAATACAACGGGTCATCCTATTCCCTTGGAGGCAATTCACGTTCACTGGAAGAAGTTAAACTTTATTGACCGAGGAATAAATGATGAGGAGTTTGAGTTATCGTTGCAACCTGAATTGGATGCTTTGCTCAAGAGATTTCAGGAACTTGATTGTGCTGGGAAATTAATTCTAAAGGCTAAATTGCATGAACTAGCATTTCCTGATACAACTTCAAAGTGTCCAACTCCCACAGTGGTAAGAATAAAGGGTGCGACAGGGTCAAAAAGAGACAGATCAATTCATTCTGATATTTCACAACGGGAGCATGTTGACGCAATGCGTCCTACCCATAGTGGCACTTCATCTTGCCCTTCATCTCATCAACTAGTCCATGATTCTAAACGAAGAAGAGTTCTGTCAATGATGGACCAATTTCCGATTCAGATCCATCCATTTATTGAAGAAATTATCGATGTGAAAGCAGATTCAAATTGTGGTTATCGTGCTGTTGCAGCTCAACTTGGTATGGGTGAGGAATCATGGGCTTTAGTTCGTCAGGATTTGATTAGAGAGCTTCAACAGTGGCAAGATATTTACACCAAACTCTTTGGTAGCAATGATCGAGTGGCTGAACTGAGGCAATCTTTGTATGTTGACAAGGAGACATCTACTAAAAAGTGGATGACCATACCAGATATGGGTTATGTAATTGCCTCAAGATACAATGTGGTTCTAGTTGCTTTATCCTTGAGGGAGTCCATGACATTTTTCCCTCTTAGAGGACGACCACCACTATCTGAGTCAAGGCACCGACTTATTGCTATTGGGTTGGTGCATGATTGTCACTTTGTACAGGTATGATTTGATTAATTTGGTTTGAAATTAAATCTTTAATTTAATTTAAGTTGCTGACTTTGTTTTATTTGACTAACACATACAGGTTGCTTTGAAGGCCGAGTCTGCATTACCTCCCACTGCCTTGCAGTGGTCGAGATACTGCAGTGCTGAATCTCGTTCTTGGGAAACTTCATATGTTAATCGTATGGAACATTTTAGGTCATTGTTTCCTCAAAAAAGAAATGATTGTGTAAACGTTATTGGGGACTAATTAGCGTCAAATTCGCCACTAGTAACCTCCAGGTTAGGTTTCGTTTCCTTCTTCTCGTGTTATGAAATTTGGTTCATGCTGTGTAACTTTCATTATTTACTTAATGTAATCCCTGCGACAAGAAATGTCTTATAATTTATTTTTCCCCGACCAGAACTCATTGATTAATATCTCTACTGTCTATACAACTTGTTTCATGCGTAAGAGTGACATCACATGGAAACATTTTTGTTCCTGGTGTGCAGATCACAGACTACTCGTTATTACAAGAGGGGGTTGGTAGGATATCTTTAGAAATATAAGGGTTTGGTACATGTGTTTTTTGGACCAATGTTAAATGAGTTTGGGCAAATTAAGGAAGAGTTTTTCAGTATAGAAGAAAGCCCTTAAATTTCTGAGGATATCCTAGAATTTCTCGTAATACAAAGCATGCATTGAATGCCACAGCATCAAGTGCTGTCCAATCTGCACAAGTAAAAACTCCTGCAGAAGTACAGTGTAGAAGAAAAGTAGGCCATTTTTATAACTTGGGAACAACTTTTTAAAGCCTTTTATTTTGTTTGTACAAAGGGAAATGGAATACACTATTTAAAGTTAGCACTTTTTCTATGATGATTCTACAATGATACTGTGCTTGTATCTAGCACTGTATTTTAGCCAATTGCATCGTACTTCAGCTGGCAACTACTTGCACCAAACATTATTCCTTACTGCTCGTAGAGTTAGAGAAATGATTTGCAGACAGAAATACCCTTGTTGAGATGACCGACTAGTTTTATCAGCTAGACATTGATTGGATCACTTTTAAGTATTAATTCATATTAAGGTATGGTGGTGTTATAACCTAGAGAGACACCAAGTGGTGGTTCGAATTGTTAGCATTCAGTATAAAACACATTGATGCAAGGTCTTCTCTTTGAGCTATATTAAGTTGAACAGGAGGGAGGGAGAAATGGCAAAAGAAAAAGGCCCAAAATGCGTTCTAAAATGGAATTATAAAATCCTAGTAAATATTGGACGTTTACTTCCTGTACCCTTATCATTTTTAGTTGCACCTTTTTTTTTTCAAAATGACCATTTTATATTTTTGCAAAAGTGATTTAGGATAATCAATTCAGGAAATATTTTGAAACAAGTTAACAAGTTTTCCGACATTTAGAAAGGGATTCTCTGAACAGAAATTTTGAAATAAAAAATTCCAGAGCAAGCTATTTTTTTTAACTTGAAATATATTTTAGAATAATTTTTTTCAGAACAAAATTTCTTAAATGAGTTTACTGGAATATATGTAATATTATTTTAGAATAAACTTTTTCAAACAATTTTTCTGAAACAAACTTTCTGAAATATACTAGTTTTATTTTATTTTATTTTCTGGGAAGGGTGTGTTAGTATTTTTATGTCTTAATATGAGAATGTAATTCGTAAAAATAGTGGTGCAGGAAGAAAACACCTTAAACATGTTTAGAAAAAGTAAACTCAAGATCTAATAGTTTTTGGGAAGGAAAGCAATCGGTCTCGTAAACAAATTTTTATCTTCTATAACTATTATAAAGGGATTTCATTTTTAAATTTCATCCTACACCTTATCAAACATTGAAATGTCAAAGGTAACCTTATAGTGTTTTTAAATCTAAATCTAGTCCTCTTCTTCAGCTGGACATTGAAGCTGCAACAATTCTCCCGTTCTATATATTTTTAGAACACTTTGGTGTTGATTTAGACGGTGAACTACTTGAAACAACTGGAACAACAAACTATATTTTGTGCTTAACCTTGCACAAAATGCGATTCACCTAGGAAAACAACAGTTGGACAGGTGAAGGTGCATTAGCAGGAGAAATGATGATGAAGTTGGTCTAAGCAACTCTGTTGAACAAGATAATGTTGCCCCAATGATCACTAACCTGATCCCCTACAGTCCACCAGAATATAGGGGTCTTACTCTTCCTTTGAACGTACTATGCTATAACAACTCCATGCATTGAACTTGGTTTAAGAAGAACTATCATTACAACGACCCTAAATACCCTGCCTCACCAAATGTAATAAAACTTATAGGAAGGTGTCTTGCAAAATACCTATATATTTGGGAAATCCTCTTCACTCAAGGTCGCACTAGATCTCATATGTCCAAGAATAAAGGCCTTGAATTTGAGGAAGAATAAGGCACAAAGGCCACTACTCTCTTTCACTCACAAAGCTGAATCATCTAAACTTTCTGAGAAAAACTGGTCTTATTACAAAAAATCATGTAAATTGTGGTGGTTTTAATACGACAATTATTTAAAATTGCCAATTTTTTCAACATAATATGATAGTTGGAGAGCTGCCACCTAGGAAACTCTGACACGCCATAAAAATGGTGCTTCCGTTTCAGACTCTCGTACCGGATACGAACACGTGTATGATGCGCATGTGACACCGCGTCAGACGTGTTTTATTGGGCTAGACACGACCCTACTAGGGGACACGCCAGAGAAGACACGACCTGACCCATGAAGATGTTGAAGCTAACACCATGTATGGAGTCGCAGTGGTTTTGATCTGAGTATTGAAAGAAAAAAAAACTGTGAAGGCACCGGTGAAGCCTCCGGTAACGATCGTTGTTGCCGACGATGACCTAACTGGACAGAGATGGTGAAGAGGTGACACTTGGTGCTATTGGTTTTTCTGTCTAAGTCGTTTGAGTCATGAATAAGACAAAGAGAAATTGAAGCTTCTGATGTCTTTTAATAAATTAATTTTCTAGGTCCTTTAGGTGAGAAGAAGACAAAGAGAAGTTGAAAGTTTCTAAATTTTTTATTAGATTAATAATTTATTATATTATTTAATATTATGATTATGCACTAATCCCACATATATGCTATTCACCAATCAGAGAATCAGAATTCAAGAGAATCATAATTCAACGTTTATTTAAATTTTTTTGTCCATTTAATGTATTATTAATCTAATAAAAATAACAATTATTTTCAATATAATTATTTACATATCAATTTATGTATTTTATATATTTATATATTATTTAAATATAGTTATTATATATATATATATATATATATATATATATATATATATATGTGTGTGTGTGTGTGTGTGTGTGTGTGTGTGTGTGTGTGTATATATCGACGTGTCCGTGTCCTATATATTTTTAGTTTAGTCGTATCCTTGTATTCGTGTTCATGTCGTGTCCTTATTCGTGTTCGTATCCATGTTCGTGTCTAGGTTTCATAGGCTGCCACATTTTTCGTGTAAAGTATGACGATTTTAACTATCATATTTTGAACTGCCATACTTTACATGTAAAATGTGGCATATGTAATTGTCATTCTTTTAATGAATATCAATGTTTTGATTTCATTTTCCCTTTTCTTTTTCTAGACCTTTTTTTTTTGCGAATTTACTTTAAATCAATTCGCTCTTATTTTTTGGATTGATGAAATTTAATTCCCTCTCTCTTTTTTATTCTCCCGCTTGGAATTTTATTTCTCAAAATGGGTGCATATTATAGACTCTAGAAACCTAGTCACTCCAGAGCACCTTCGTTGTCAACATTCCCTCCATCATCTTCCTTAGCCCAAATCCACCAATCGTAGATCTCACTCTCTCCGTGACCTCCCTCACTTAGATGATAATCAAGTTTTTTACTAACCTTGTTTCCCCATCCATTGCATTTGTATGTTTCTCCATTTTCCTCTTAGGTTTTTCCCCTATTTACTTCCCCATTCGCCATTTGTCCAAAAGGAACCCCTACCACTAGCAATCAAAGTTAGGGAGAGAACATTGTTGTTGTTGGTGAGCTTCAGGTCTACCACTTTGCCTAGTAATTTGGTGTCTTCATATGATCGTAACACATTGGTCTTTATTTTCTCATAATTTAATGAATTAAAAAGTAACTCATCTTTAACCTTTAGATTAAGAGAAAATATAAGATAAGGATGAGGTGTAACTCTTTTAGAGTTACTTTTGGAGTAACTTGATTCTTCTTCTTCAAGATATGTTATGCAACCTGTTCTTACCGTGGACTCGAGGCAAGTCTTTGGACATATGGCAAGATCTTGATGGCTTTGATAAACCTTGATTAAATGCTTCTGAAGGTTGAAGCACATGGGAAGATTCACCTGCAACACACTCTTCGATGCTTAAGTCACTAAGAAAGATTTGATCTTTAGAGTGAAAGAGAATGAGTATGATAGTGTGTGTATTTTCTGAAATACTAGATGTATTTATACGGTTTCTGGACCCTATAGTCCATGTGATAAAACTAGTAATGTAGTATCATATAATATCAATAAAATAATGACTTACATCACATATATGATACTAATAATAATAATGTGACACCTTACCTGATATATCAAATATTATGTAAATATTTGGTGTAAAAAAATATTATGACGTAATCAAACTACCGAGATTGACCATAATTACCGTTAATATGAATATTTGCTCCAATAGATGTATCTCATGATATCTTTCGAATATCTTCTAAATATTTTGGGTTTGTGAGGTTTAATGGGTCTTGTTGGCCCACACCACTTAGTATATCTATTGGGCTGGGTAGGTACATAACCAAAATCTTGAATCGTCTGCATTATCAATGCTTTTGGAGTCTTTGCAATGACAATTGCGACTGTGTGGACACATTTATATTCAATTTCCCACAATACCACAAATCCTAACAAGATCATGATTGCAATTTAAATCCTTGGTTAAAATAAGTAAACAAGTAGAGTTGTTTGAAAGGGTTTGATTATTCATTTGGTTTTGATTATACTTCCTTACCATAGCTAAAGAACTTTTTTTGTTAGACAAACTCTTTAAATCTCTTTTAGCTTCAAAATAGACTTTTAACTATGTTGGATTGTGCCATTTATCTCTCTTTTCTACCTTCTTTTACTCCATAAAATCACCAGTCCCACTTAAGTTGTCTTTTAAATTAAAGGTAAATTTTCAATGAAAAAAACATGGAAACATACGTGGTAACATTGTTTGCCACATCTACAGACTTGTAATATTGTTTGATCACGAGGATGACATTCATTTATTAGTAAAGTTGAGAATGAAATTGATTCAATAGAGACAAAATTAAATTGTATATGAAAGTTAAAAGATTAAAAACATATTTAATTCTATATTTTCAAAATAAAAATGTCTGGATTTTCAAACAATTATAAAGAACTCTAAATTCTTTTAAAAAACTGTACAAAATGATCATACTTGATAATTTATTATTAAATGAAAAGTATGAGAACACTCATAATATCATCGTAGTTAAAATTCAATAAAATCATCAAATTGATCTCATTAATTAAATAGATTTAAATAAAATTATATATTCGACCTTTTGGACACTCCAAAAAATGTACCATATAACTACAATGATCCCACACCAAACAAAAAACATATCAATGAGCTTCCATAAACTATGTTTTCCATTGCATGCATCCAATTTTATAATGATTTTCATGTGCTAAGACGAATATATATATATATATATATATATATATATATATATATATATATATATATATATATAAAGATTTCAGATGGATTTACCGCGTCTGTTTTAATCTAATGATAAATAACAATAATTTTGTTTATAATGTAAAAATCTTTATTTATTTTATTTTGCAGGCATAGTGAATTTCCCAAAAACAAGTAATAAAAGAATTGGCCTCACAAAACAAAATAATTTCTAAGATATTATTCTGCATGTATAGGTCTCTACATAGAATGAAAAGACACCGTAAAGATTGATAAATTAATTTATGAGCTAAATGCATGTAAATACTATTCGTTGACACCATGGTAAATAAATGATTTTACCAAGCATAGTTGAAACCAATCACAGATTACCTAATGAGAAACTTTATTATATTATTTTATTTATGAGTACAATTTTTTGTTTCTATTATTATTTACTCTAATTACTAAAAAAAGTTCGAATAAATAAATTAGCTTAACGATATAAGACAAACAAAAAGTGCCCCGGCACTGGCACCAAACATAGGTACTTGCACTATATATATATATATATATATATATATATATATATATATATATATATATATATATATATATATATATATATATATAATGGATGCAAACATTTACATTTTACAGGTCAATCTTATATGATTGAATTTAATTTAAAGATCACTTCTTCTCAAAGGTTATAACTTTTACACATAATGACTAATAAACTAATATGACGAAGTAAAAAATGTTTTTTTTTTTTTTTATGGAAGAATACTAAGATAATAATTATGAGTTGTGTTGTGAAGCATGCTAAGCATTTGGTAGAAATTAATTATATTAAGATACACATAGTAACTTTTCATATTTTATTTGTTGGATAAATATTTGTGTCGTATTTGTTTTGTATTTGTCTTCATATTTATATAGGTATCATCATTTATGCATGTACCAACATATTCTTTTTAATATTTATATCTGCAAATATTTACAAACAAAAAAATAAAATATTTAACCATATATTTTAACTATAATTTCAAATAAAATATAGTAGATAACATTTATAAATTTTAAACAAAGTTTAAATAACCAATTTAAATAGTGTTGAATGACCGTTTACAAAGAAATGATATTTTTTAAAACTAATTGATAAAAAATAATTCATTCAAAATCAATGTGTCAATATTTTAATTATATCATGTTTTCTATTTTTATTGTACTCACCTTGTTAACAGATAGGATATAAAAAATACTGATATCCATTACCCACGAATATCCATTTACATTTTCCATTTTCTATCCTTTACGAGTTTTATCTGTATATATTCGGAGTACGAACTCTAATCATATATGTCCAACTGATGACTATTTTCATGCGGGTGGGACTACTTATATTTAAATGAAGAATAAATTAAAAATACTTAAGATATTAATATATATCTCTTAAAAAAGTTATATTATCTTTATTTTATAAATTGAAATATAATTAAAAAAATGGATATTTTATTATCATAAATAAAAGGTCTATATAGTCATCTCTAATCACTGTTGTGATCTTTGTCATTGCGTAATGTATATTGTTTTCAATATTTTTATTCACTTTCTTTATTTATATGATTTAACGACATGGCTGTTTAGTGAACAGAAGGCGTGCACCATCCAACATCGTTCAACCTAATGTGCTTATTATTATAAACTAACATTGATAATAATTATAATTAATAATTTAATCCTAGAATGTTTTCTACCATTTGAAATGCATTAATATAAATATTTGATATTTCAAAAATATGAAATATTTACTATAGAAGGAAATAAAAAATGTACGAAATATTTAAAATCTTGTTATATTTTAGTTGCTAAAACTCTTCTTTGTTTAAGATCTTGTTGTTTTTCTAGTGGCTAAGATAATTTGGGACTATTTTTATTTGATAAAAGCTACCAATAAAAAAGTTATTGATGTACATATAAGTATTTTTTCTTATTAATTAAAGAAAACAAAAATATCGAATGTATAATTTTATCTTTGTAATTTTATCCAAAAAAAGAAATTATATAAATGCTTGGTCCTTTCTAGATTTATAAGCTGATTTCGTCCTGTGGTTAAACTCGTTTATATAATTTGTATTATGTTTTGGAGGAATTCAATGAAATTGTTTGAGTTACAACTAAATATGAATTTATTTTTGTAACAAACTGTTTGTTAAAAAATTAAGAGGAATGAATTATAGGGTTAAGTTTAAAAATGAAATAGAAATTTTAATTATTTCATTATGTATTATCTAGAATTACTATATTTAAAAGATATCTTTGACCTTTTTATGTGTTTTCTCCAAATTATGAAGAATGTTTTTATTGTTGACTTATATTATAGCACCCCAAAAGAGATAATTGCATTAGCCAAGGAAGAATGCCTTCAAGGTTTTAAAAAGCAGTTGCGGTCTCATTACATTCATTGATATTGTTGAAAATTATGAGTAAATGCGATTGATACGGTCACATGTCGTCGCAGAATGTTTTTTAAAACCTTGAATGCAATAATACTTAAGAGTCTAGGTTGAGCAAACAGAACAAAGCTCAATTGATCCATAATCAAGCAACTCTTGAATCATCTGCTCTATGTGATCATCTTCAAGAACGGGTTGAAATTGCTGATGGGAAACTTCAACTTGGCCTGCCACGCCAACCCAATTCCCATGGAGCCACATTAACTCATCGTGTCTATTCTCTGTCCATCTAAAACCAGTTTCAGCGCTTGATCCAACAATGACATTGGCAGAGGCAAATGGATTGGACCCTTCTGAGGGGTGAGGCTCTTTGTTTTGTGGTGATTTTTGCTTTGCCATTTGAAGTGAAAGCGAGGCCATGTGACACTTGTGTAACTTAGCCGTTAAAGTGGCAGAGAGAAGCTTGGATGAGGAAGAGTGTGGTTCATTGGGGTTGTATGGGAAATTGGTGCGCGCTTTTGGTCCACACATGAGTCTAGCTGCTTCATCATATGCTCTTGCTGCATCTTCAGCCGTTTCAAAGGTTCCAAGCCAAATTCTAGTTTTCCTGTGGTCCAAAAAAGAAATAACCGTGTGCAATAGTTATATCAATTACTTAGTAATGCAGTAGTAAATTGCTATAACACACGTAAAAGAGAAAAGAGTTCAAAAGCGTGAGTTACGTTGGAAACATGATACTCTTTAATAAAGAATAAAAGTGAAGCTATGATATGGTGTGATGTGATCACTGAGTTGTTAGGAAGGGGAAGTGAATTACAATAAAGGGTGGCGAATTTCAGAGACCCAAGAACCCCAGTGCCTTTGGCGGACTCCACGATAGCGTTGTTGGGGTCTGGCCATGATTGATAAGAAAAAGAGAACGTGAAATTTAAAAACCGAAACAAGCTTGTGAAGTGTCTTTGAGAATGGGAAACAAACACAGAGGAAAGGTGACTGCAGTGAAGTGAAGTGAAGTGAAGGAGAAGGAGCTCTATTAGATTATTTATACACTGCTCTTTCAAGATTTATACAAAATTCTTTAGTCCTTTTTGTCCTCTATCAGTATAAATGACCCACACATAATGTTTCACCCCTTTGATGCAGGTAAAGTTCTTGGAGAAGGACTGCTATTATTTTTTTTATAAACAAAATATCATAATATCAGTTTTTTTCTTCTTGAAAAAGAAATTTTATTTATTTTGGTTTTGTAATGTTAATTTTAAAATATCCATTTGTTTATAATTAATCACTTTCTTTCGGTGAAGTTTCTTTTTAATCATATTTTCAATTTTATAAAAAAAATATTATATATATATATATATTTAGTTTTATGTGCCAAGACAAAAGAAAAAAATATCAATGAGCTTCCATAGACTATGTGTGTGCGCGCGTGTGCGTTAAAGTTTTTAGATGGATTTACCGTCTCTGTTTTAATCTAACGATAAATACCAATAAGTTTGTTTATTCATGTAAAAATCTTTATTTATTTTATGTTGTAGGCATAGTCAATGGAATTTTCCAAAAACAAATAATAAAAGAATTGGCCTTACGAGACAAAATAAAATTTCTAAGCTATTATTCTGTATGTATACGCCTCTCAGACATTGATGGGTCTCTACAGAGAATGAAAAGACACTGTAAGTATTGATAAATTAATTTAGGAGCCAAATGTATGATAAAGTCATCTCTTACTGTTCGTTGACATGGTAAATATAAATGCTTTTATCAAGCTTAGTTGAAACCATTGCAATATATCACAGATTCCTTAATGCAAAACTTTATTATATTATTTTCTTTATGAGTACATCTTTCTTTTTTTCTACTATCATTTGCTCTAATTACTAAATGCTTTTTCAGTGTTATGGGTCGGAATGCACTTCAAATTGGTTGCTACAAAAGTTTTGGTTTATAAATCAAGTCATTTTTGTGTGTGTTTTAATTTAGTCAAGTTTGAGAGTTTGTTTGGGTTAACTTAACTCTTGGGGTTAAGATTGGTAAAATTTTGAAAATCATGATTTTTGAGTGTTATGGATTGGAACACACACGAAATGTCTCGAAATAGTTATTATAAAAGTTTTGGTTCATAAACCAAGTCATCTTAGAAGGTTTTGAACTTAGCCAAGTTTAATGGTTTGGCCAGTTTGGCTCTTGGTGCCAAAATTGATGAAATTTTGAAAGTCATGGTCTTTCAGGCTTTTTGGTTGGATGCACTCCAAATGTCCCTAAATGGTTGCTACAAAAGTTTTGATTCACGAACCAAGTCATCTTGGTTGGTTTCAAACATAGCCAAGTTTGGCGGTTTGGCTAGCTTGGCTCTTAGTGCCAAGATTGGTGAAATTTTGAAAGTCATGATTTTTTTAGTATTGTGGGTTGGAATGCACATGAGATGTCCCGAAATGGTTGTTGCAAAAGTTTTGGTTCATAAACCAAGAGGGTTTTAAACTTAGCCAAGTTTGGTGGTTTGGCTACCTTGGCTCTTGGTGCTAAGATTGATGAAATTTTGAAGGTCATGATTTTTTAGGCTTTTTGGTTGAATGCACTCTAAATGTCCCCAAATGGTTGCTGCAAAAATTTTGGTTCACAAACCAAGTCATATTGGCTGGTTTTGAACTCAGCCAAATTTGATGGTTTGGCTAGCTTCGCTATCGGTGCCAAGATTGGTGAAATTTTGAAAATCATGATTTTTGAGTGTTGTGGGTTGGATTGTGTAAGACCCGAGAAAAATAAATAAATAAATAAGAATTAAAGAATGGAAATTGGAGCAGGAAAGTAAGTATATGAAATTGATGAGTCATGATATGGACAAGGAAACGTGTAACTCACTTCTTTGGAGCTCTCATTTGGGTTTAGGAGGTCATGTGTGCAATTGGTGTGTTTTTTTATTTAATTGATTTTAATTAATGCTATATATGCGTCTTATGCATGTTTGTGATGTTTATTGTGTGTATATTTGACAAGATAAATGTGATAGTCTAATTGGTTTGGAGTGTTGGTTTGGACCTTGATGGTGGTGAGTTTTAACCTTGGATAGAGCAAAACTATAATATTTTATTTTTTTCAGCTTTAGTGACATTTTTGGATAGGTGAAGAGATGAATGTAGGTTCAATGAATTTGGACTCACACAGGGTGGTTAAATTTTGAAGGTAATGGTTTTTGAGTGTTGTTGGTGGGAATGGACTCATAATGTCCCCAAATGGTTGCCGCAAAATTTTTGGTTCATAAACTAAGTCATCTTGGTTAGTTTTGAACTTAGTCAAGTTTTGTGTTTTGGCTAGCTTGGCTCATAATGCGAAGATTGGTGAAATTTTGATAGTCATGGTTTTTGAGTGATACGGGTTGGAATGCATTCTAAATGTCCCCAAATGGTTGTTGCAAATGTTTTGGTTCATAAACCAAGACATCCTGGAAGGTTTTGAACATAGTCATGTTTGGTGGTTTGGCTAGTTTGACTCTTAGTGTCAAGATTTGTGAAATTTTGAAAGTCATGGCTGTTTAGTGTTGTGTGTTTGAATGCACTCATAATGTCGCCAAATGGTTGCTGCAAAAGTTTTGGTTCATAAACTAAGTCATCTTGGTTAGTTTTGAATTTATTTAAGTTTGGTGGTTTGCCTAAACTATCTTGGCTCTTAGTGCCAATATTTGTGAAATTTTGAAAGTCATGGTTTTTAGTGTTTTGTGTTTGAATGCACTCATAATGTCGTAAATGGTTGTCGTAAAAGTTTTAGTTCATAAACCAAATCATCTTGGTTGTTTTGAACTTAGCCAAGTCTGGTGGTTTGCCTAGTCTATCTTGGCTCTCGGCACCAAGATTGGTGAAATTTTGAAAGTCATGGTTTTTGAATGTTGTTGGTTGGAACACACTCATAATATGCCCAAATGGTTGATGCAAAAGGTTTGGTTCGGAAACAAAGTCATGTTGGTTGGTTTTGAACTTAGCCAAGTTTGGTGTTTTTGTAGCTTGGCTCTAGGTGTCAAGATTGGTGAAATTTTGAAAGTCGATGTTATTAACTGTTGTTGGTTGCAATGCACTCATAATGTCTCCAAATGGTTGCTGCAAATGTTTTGGTTCATAAGCCAAGTCATCTACATCCATTATGTGGCATAGGAGTTACATCTCGTATTAATAGTATACTAATTCTACGAATAACTCTTAATGCAACATCTCTTCCGAGGTCGGGCCCATTTATCATGATTTCTGCTTGTTGCATGCCTTGATCCGATATTATTCGAATAACATTTCCTGTTATAGTTTGAGCGGCAAAAGGTGTTTCCCTTCGTATACCCTTGAATCCACAAGTACTAGTAGAGGAACAAGAAATCACCCAACCTCGTACATCTGTAATAATCACAATAGTATTATTGAAACTAGCTTGAACATGAATAATTCCCTTTTGTATTTTACGAGTATGATTATATGAACTAATACATACATTTTTACGCAAACCTTTTTTAGGTATATATTTTGCCGTATTTGATTATTTCAATATAATATTTCATTAGAAAAACAAGAATATATATAGGACATGGAGATATCCATTTTATGTCAAAAATGGTCATTTTAAAATTATTTTCTAATTTTATATTCGATTTTTTTTCTATATTCTTTCTATTTTCTTTCAATTAATATCAAATACAAATTTTAAAATCAAAGTTAAAAGTTGAAATATCAATAATATTTTAGAAATGGATTTTTCATTTTCAAAGAATAATATATATATATATATATATATATATATATATATATATATATTATATATATATTATAGATAATTTTATAATTTTTTATTTTTTTTATCTAATCTATTTTTTTAGAAAATTCCTGTTTGTTCAAATATTATCCTTGTCTTTGTTTATATTTTAGATCGAAACAAAATACTATAATCCGTTCTTTCTTTGAATCAATCCACAATTTTCACAAATTTAACGAATTGAGATGTTTATTTTCATATTTTAAAATCCTTAATTAGTTAATTTCAAATTGTGGAAGAAAATAAAGATTCCTTACATTTTGAATCTCTGTTAGTAGCTTTCTTAATAAAATATAAAATAAAGTTGAGATTAAAAAAATTCTAATTAAATTGATTGATTTTTCTTTTTTATTTTTTTATTGGAAACATATTCTGAAAAAATATTGGAAAAATAATCTATAATAGAAATAAAAATCTAATTTACATTAATTAATTGTATATAAACCTTAAAACCCAGATAAATAATTTATGGATAAGTTATTCATTTAGCGTAAATTTTTTTTTTTTTTTACAATTTCAGAATCCTTTCTTACATTCATCAATAAATGTATCTATCTAAACAAATGGATATATTTCTATGTACGAGAGATGAAGTTATATTAGAAAGATTATCATTTATAATATAAAACTCTGTCATTGATTTTTTCTAAAAGTTAAAAGAATGATAATCTTTATGCCTTCTAAAGTTAAGGATAAAAAATTATAAACTAAAATAAATTATTATATTATGAAAATTTTTGTTTGTCATTAATAAATTAATAATTTGAATTTATTTACATGGTTAAAAGTATTTTTTTAAATATTGGATTTAACTACCATCTAAATACGAATCAAAGTTTGAAAAGCTTAAAGTGAACTTAATAATGAAATAATTTTATTTAATAATATAATAAATTAAGTTCAAATGTATCATAATTTTATTTAAAATTAATTTTTTGATTTTTTTATTTAAATATTATTTTTAAGACCATTAAAAATAATACTCTTATAATATTTTAATTAATTTTTATTCTCAAATATGATTTTATAATTAATGTAATAAATTATGTTAATACTAAAAATATTTTTTATTATTTTTTAAAGTAATTAAAGCAAAGGCTTTACTGGTTATTTACATTAATAAAGGATATGCATGAAGTTTTCAAAAATACAAAGGACATTGTTGACTTTTCATATTAGTATGTATTTGCTTTGAATTAAGCATAAAATTATTGACTTCTTAACATTTTCTTTTCCGAGCACAATAACCTTTGCGAATAATTTTAGATTTAAGTAACTTTATTTAAAAAATAGTTTAATTTCTCAACATTGTTTGTTTATTTTCTTTCTTTGAATTTATTTTTTCTTTTGCATAAAATACTACAACTAACGCATGACTCCAATTTTAATTATTGTATTAGCATAGAAATAACCCTTAAGCACAATTGTAAAAATTAACACACTACTACTAATGGATGAGATTGAAATTGATTTTTTATTCTAAGGAATATTTCAATAACATTTTTACTTTTAGATATGAAATGGAAAGTATCCAACACTTTCAAGCACGAAAATGGTCATCTACCCGTGCACTAAGTTAAAGTGTTAGAAAGCTTAAAAATAATGAAAAAAAGTTGCAAAACCCACGCACGAAACTTGTTGGCCCAGACAGACAGACATACATCCATCCAGTGGTAGTTGTTTTGTTGGTGCTTTGCTAGCTCCGCCCCGCCCCGATAGCAGTAGATGTTCGTTATAAATTAAAGGATTTGAACGTTTCCACTGCGCGTTCCCGTAATGCATTGCTGGCAGATGCTATATTTTTTAGTGGAAGCAAATACTGAGTCAATAACCATTGCACGGCAGAAGTCCAGAAACGGGGACACCGGTAGGGATACAACACGAACCCGAATACGATTAAATAGGAAAAATGTAAGACAAAGACACGTTAATATATATATATATATATATATATATATATATATATATATATATATATATATATATATATATATTAATTATAATTTATTATCTAAAAAAATTAAGAAAGATATCTAAAAAAATATATATTTAATAAAAAAATTAAATAATTATATTTAAATAATATATAAATATAAATAACATATTAATTAATATTTAAATGGCTATGTTAATAAAAGATTAAATTTTAAATAATATCTAAATATAAATAATATATTTAAATAATTATATTAATAAAAAAATAATTATATTTACATAATATATTAATATAAGTCATTATATATTAATTAGTATTTAAAAAACTATGTTAATTAGAAATTTTAAATAACTATATTTAAAAATAATATATTATTGGATATTTAAATAATTATACAAATAAAAAAAATTGAAATTTCTTTAAATAAAATATATTATATTAAAAAAGAAGAAAATGTTGATAAAAGAAAAATGAGATCGGTGAAAAGGATTATTTTGGATCTGTAAAATCAAAACTCGTTTATTAAATAAAATAACTAAATTATTAAATTGATAAGAAAAAAATTTTGTTTTCAGACTCTTCTTCTCTTTCACATCCTTTTCCCTTTCCTATCTTCTCTGAAACTGCAATCTCCTTCATGCTCTTTTGTCTTTTCTTCTTTCTGCAACGGAAGTGACTGCTGCTGTATCAACTCCGGCCTTTCTCTAACACTTTTCTAACGCAAAGCGTGTCTTATCCGTGCGTCCAGAAAGAAGGCTGTGTCAGGTCCAAATAACTGTTTCCGACGTCATATACACTTCCCACGAGTGTCCGTGTCCCGTGCGCTTCCGAATCGGGGAAGCGCGGCTCCAAGGCCGTGTAGGAGCTTCCTAGATTACATTTCTCCTTTCCCGTTTTGATTTGATTTGATTGATCGATCTTCCCAGCAAACACAGGTTCATGTTGTTCCATTTGCCACTCCACTCTCTGCACAATCGCTTAATTAGTGTCATTTGTTTTTCCATTCAGTTGCAAATTGCAATGCACTCGTTTGTTCCCCTTTTCAGAAACGACAATGTGGAAGCTCAAGTTTGCCGAGGGAGGGAGTCCATGGCTTCGCTCGCTCAACAATCACGTTGGAAGACAGGTGTGGGAGTTCGATCCTAAGCTCGGATCACCTCAAGATCTCCTCGAGATTGAGAAAGCTCGCCAGAATTTCCATGAAAACCGCTTTTCAACCAAACACAGCTCTGATCTACTTATGCGCTTGCAGGTCTCTCTTCTCCATGGCTCAATTCTCTATCACATTACTTCCTTACCTATTACTCGTTGTTTCCCTTCAAACAAACAAACGAAACAAATAATTGGATTTTATATCGTATCATCTTTTACTCATTTACTATGCTGTCAAACTTGTTTCATTTCTCGTATAAAAACTTTTCACCATTTAAGTACTATACGATAGTCTTTTTTCCATATAAAACAACGCAGTTTGCAAGAGAGAACCCAATCCATGAAGTCTTACCCAAAGTCGGAGTTAAAGATATTGAGGATGTGACCGAAGACGTTGTGACAAAAACATTAAGAAGGGCTGTAACTTTCCATTCAACTCTCCAGTGTCATGACGGACACTGGCCGGGAGATTATGGAGGTCCTATGTTTCTGATGCCTGGCTTGGTAAGTTATGTGTTCAACACTTCCTCTTATTTGTCAAACTTGTTATTCTGTGCTACATTACCAATATTCTGGAAAACACTTAGCCATTTCCTACAGCATTTGCTGTTTTTCTTTCATTCCCGTTGATAACCATGAGATCCCTACACTCTGTGGGTATACAATTAAACAGGTAATTACTCTGTCAATCACTGGGGCACTCAATGCAGTTTTAACTGAAGAGCATAAAAAGGAAATATGTCGTTACCTATATAACCATCAAGTAAGGACTTCAAACCATTTTGCCCCTTGATCTATGAGCTTCTCCCAGTAGTTCTCCTAATTTTAAATGTAACTGCAGAATAAGGATGGTGGGTGGGGTTTGCACATTGAAGGTCCAAGCACCATGTTTGGCTCTGTCTTGAGTTATGTTACTCTGAGATTGCTTGGTGAGGGGCCTAATGATGGAGAAGGAGAGATTGAGAAGGCACGTGACTGGATTCTAGAGCATGGTGGTGCTACCCATATTACGTCATGGGGGAAGATGTGGCTTTCAGTTAAGATGTTAACCTTATTATGATGATATATTTGATATCGTGGTGTATTTATGTCTAATTTTGTTGTGGGATAGGTACTTGGAGTGTACGAATGGTCTGGAAATAATCCCCTGCCCCCTGAGATATGGCTCCTTCCGTACATTCTGCCATTTCATCCAGGTTGTTGCTCTTTATTCCATTTTTATATGTTGTAATTTGTTCACATAGAAGACATATTAGGGAAATCCACGAAAAGAAAATGATGTGATTAAAATATTTCCAGGGTAGGAACAACCAGCCAGTTAACTGGTTAACAATGTTAATATGAATTGCTTTTAAAATTAGCAATGCTTTTGTCAATAATCCCTACAAATGTATAAGTGTGTTCTGATCAATAAGACTAACCTTTGTCTCTTTGTTCAAAATATTCCCTGCTACCGCCCTCTCCCCCTCCCCCAAAACCACCACCCCACCTAATGCGGTCAAGTTGAGAGGAATGAATATTTTATAGAATAATAATGGTTGTAGAATCCTGTCAAATTAATTGAGAAGCCTGAGTTTGTTGATCTAGAAATAAGTTAGTATGGGTTGAACAAGCTCCCTTAAGTATGTATAGAAAATTTATTTTCCGATGTTTATACTTGAAATTTTGTTTTGTTGTTCGGTGTGTCAGAGACCTTTTGTGGTCTACTTCTGCTGTATAAATTTACGTTTTGGAAGAAAAAAGAAAGCTATTGCACAAATAAGAATATTTGTGATAAAGATCCTACATACTAGGCTTAAATTTAATATAAAACTGTTCATGGCATAGCATTACGTCCTCTATGATCAAGTAGTCTGAAGTCCGCTCCTTGTCATCTTCATTCTTGTAAAAAGTGGATCTTTGGCACAAGGTAAGTGGTCTTGTGCATTATCCATGCTTTTAAGTCCAAAGCACTCTTGCATGAGGGCATTTATTAGAGACGTAATATAAAATCATTTATATGCCTGCCCTTCTCCTCAAAGCTTAAGTTGGTTCTTGACATATTGTATCCAGATTTTAAAAGAAGGAAGGAACCTGTTCATGATTTCATGTGGTATAAAATGTTCCTGAGAAAAACTTGATATTCATGAATTTTTTGTGAAGTGCTTTCTTATTAAATTGGTTGTCTTCTGTCATCTTGAACATAGTTTGATGTTATATTCATTGTTTTGTAAGCTTGGAAATAAATCATTTTTTTTTGTCTTGCAGGAAGGATGTGGTGTCACTGCCGGATGGTCTACTTGCCAATGTCCTACTTATATGGAAAGAGGTTTGTTGGCCCAATCACACCAACAATATTATCTTTGAGAAAAGAGCTTTATACTGTACCATATCATGATATTGACTGGGATCGAGCTCGCAATCTGTGTGCAAAGGTTAGTGAAGCTGCTAAACTGGGTCTTTGAATATCTTATACAATTGTTTCACTAGAATTTTTAATTTTGAGGCCCACAATAGAATATCCTTGATCTACTCATACTAATCATTTCATTGAAAGTAGCATTCGGACATTACCCCCTTCTCTTTGGCTTCTTTTTCTGTGAAACCATATGTCAGGTTTCCTGGTCATTTGATGCCGGAAGTTGCCTGAGCATTACTCTTATGCCATCACCACCACCAAATCTTGTCACAACAATGGCCATCATGATGTTACTATACATCCTACACTTTTGTCACTTCATAAGCAACTTGTTGCTATGAATTCTATTTTATCACAATGCCAACCATATCCTTATGACAAACTTTGCTCCCTCTGTAACGCGTTGGTATAGGCTATCATTTCTAGTGTCAATAATGATTTTTATATCTTTGGGAAGAATCATTTGGTCTTGAAAGTTGGGCAATACACAGAACAACACTTCCATGTGATAAAGGGTTAGCAATAATTGAACTCTTGATCTCTTGGTTATGGGTGAAGTTACAAATATAATTTTGGGATTTTATATCTCAAACATCCAGCTACCAATTTATTAGTGCTGCAGATAAGAATTACAGATGGATTATCTTTGCTCTTGTGCAGGAAGACTTGTACTATCCTCACCCACTCGTGCAGGATATTCTTTGGGGATCTCTACACAATTTCCTCGAGCCAATTCTGATGCATTGGCCTGGCAAAAAGCTAAGGGAGAAGGCTCTAACTTCAACAATGGAGCATATACATTATGAAGATGAGAATACACGATACTTATGCATAGGTCCTGTAAATAAGGTAATTGTTTAAAGGAGTCAGACAACTAGGACCTCCTTTCAAATTGTTGATTGTTCTTTTAATTTCCAGCTTTTGAGTAGGAGCACGTGAATACTGACATTCTGCTAAACTATTGCTTGGTAGTTTTGCTCTGCTGGGCTGACTGTCTATGTCCTTTACCTCAATTTATTTTCATTTATATTTTTTATGGATGCCTGAGCTGCCCTTCCATTCTCCACTTATATAGATTAATTTATGTTTCCATCTAAACCAGTAAATACGTAGGAATACTGAGTCTAGTTATTATCATTCTTAATGATTAATATTCAGGTGTTAAATATGCTTTGCTGCTGGGTGGAAGATCCAAATTCTGAGGCCTTCAAGTTGCATCTTCCAAGAGTTTATGATTATCTATGGATTGCTGAAGATGGAATGAAAATGCAGGTGAACTTATAAATCAACTTAGTTTCTCCTTTTCAAATGACTAAGTGATTTTTTTATTCTATTGGACATATTCACAGATGATTGGGAATAATATAGAGATACTATACTTAATGGTGTCTCCTTATATATAATGTAATATGTGGAACTAATGTTACTGCACAAATGAGCTTTTCTTAATGTCCTATGTTAGAGTTTATTAAAACAGAGTTACAAATTTAACATTTAACCATTTTTTTGTTGCAGGGCTACAATGGAAGTCAATTATGGGATACTGCTTTTGCTGTCCAAGCTATTATTTCAACTAACCTCATTGAAGAATTTGGTCCAACTATAAGAAAAGCCCATACCTATATTAAGAACTCCCAGGTGTTCTTTTGCATTTATCATTATAAATCACATTGATTTGCCCTTGTTGATAAGAAATTTTCTCGTTTGAAAGGTTTTAGAAGACTGTCCAGGTGATCTTAATAAATGGTATCGTCACATTTCAAAAGGTGCTTGGCCTTTTTCAACTGCAGATCATGGATGGCCAATTTCTGATTGCACAGCTGAAGGACTGAAAGTAATTATTGATAAAAGGAAGTTAGACTTTCTTACTTGATTCTTCTCTCTTGATTCATGTTTTTTTTCTTTTTCAGGCTGTTTTATCATTATCCAAAATTGCACCAGAAGTAGTTGGTGACCCATTGGAGGTGAAGCGATTATATGATTCAGTAAATGTCATTCTCTCACTTCAGGTATCTAGACTTATCATGATTAGAACCAGATAATCTGAGTTGTTTGAGAAAATATACCATGTATATCATTTTATGCTATTACTTGTTACTATTGGTTCCTTTCATGTTTATAAGGTTGTCAAATTGGACGGATCAAAGAAATTTTATTAATCCATTTTGATCCATTGAAAATCTGATGCATTTAATAAAAATCTAATCCGATCCATCTATTGACAATATTTTCATGGTTGAATTCCGGTCCATCCATAAATGTAATATTTTAAGAAAAAAAATTAAAATTATACTAAAAAAAAATTCAAAAATAATTTGTTTAAAAAAAAATAAATATTTTTGGAAACTTCTTTAGAAGGTAAATGTAAGATTTCATTATGAGAAAAATGGTTGGATTAATTTTGACTCATTAAGAATTGATAGGAGAATCCATTGAATTTTGATGAATAATGAATGGGTCATTACTTGTCTATAAAATTAAATGGATGGATTTGATCCAATCAATTTTTTTTTTTTATATTTTTATAATTGATGAGTTTTCTTGTAGATGGACCCAACAAAAGATTTATAAAAGGATTGGTTTGCCACCCCTAATACATATGATGTTAATATCAATAAGATTACTTAGTTTTTCACTGATCTTTTAAAGTCCCTGACCATGTAATATTTTACTGCAAATTGTTTCGTATGTTGCTTAACTATTTATGTTGAAAATGAAATGCATTTTTTCTCTTTAAAACATTGCTGAAGCTTCATTTGTAACATAATTGGAAACAGCAAAAGAGGTAGATGTATTATCTAAGTGGTTATGATTGCAGTGTTTTGTTAAACTTAGTTTTGATATATAATGCCAAGTTTCAGATTTTTTTTTCCTAGTAAAACACCACCATAGTACAGTGGTGTGTGTGCATATGTACTTTCTCATTCATTTCAACCGGCCTGAACATATTGTGAGATGCTATTAGCCTTCAGTTTGGGAATGACCTAAACTTGGTTTCCATTGCTTTGATGAGAGCTTTCACTATCATTTACGTAGCTGCTCTCCTTTTTGACTAATAATTTGGATGGAGTTTATGTGTGTATATTTGCCTTTGTAAGCTGTATTATCTATTCATGTATTGAGTTCAGTGAATTGATTCTTTTAGCTTGGTGATTTGGTCAATTTTATTACTACTTGAGTTATGATCTATATAAGAATGTAGTAGAAGAGACAAAAGTGGATTTAACTTTTATATATATATTTTATGTGTTTGTTTTCAGTTTTTAATTGCTCACGCACACATTATTTTAGCTTGGTGATTTGGGCAATTTTAATATTACTATATATACAAGAACGTAGTAGAAGAGGTGAAAATGAGTTAATTTTTTACATATATTTACTGTGTTTATTTCCTACTTTTAAATTCATAAGCATTTTCCCTGTCTTTGCAGAATGAAGATGGTGGTTTTGCAACATACGAGCTTAAACGATCGTATAATTGGTTGGAGGTACTCCTCTTTCATCATAAAGACTATTCTCATTAGATTTTAGTATATCTTCTTTGAGATGTGAAATGTGTGATGGCAGGTTATGCATATTGACCTTCCTACAAGAATAACACTATCCATATTTCTTGTTTTAAAACTTCTAATTTAAAGGCAGTGTTCCTTGAGTTCCCTCTATATGTTATGAAATATGCTTACCTTGTAATAAATTCCAATAATAATATATCTTCTTTTAATTTCACTAAAGGTTTATCTGTTTTCTCCTTTCTATACAAATGAATTATGATTGAACATTTGAAATAAACAGCTAGATTACTTTAAAATCATATAACAAGTTGAAAAGCACAATTTTGGGTTGATACTATGAAAGAAATTGCAAGTTGAAGAATAGTTTATGAACAATCCTTTTTCTGGTTTCATTGGATTTACCCTTAGGTTTCAAAATTATGGCTCAATAACTGATCCTGAGAATTTGGGCAGTTGGTTTTTGGATTAATTTTTATATATAATCTCAAAATTTTGATATTGATAATGCTCTCTCTGTTGTCAGTTAATCAATCCGGCTGAAACATTTGGTGACATCGTTATTGATTATCCGTAAGCTATCAAATGTTTGCTAAATATCATTTTTTGTATTTATGTTTTATTTCTCTTACTCCACTATTTTAATTTTTTATTTTAACTTGATGGTTCCTTATGTGCTCTATAGTTATGTGGAATGTACATCAGCAGCAATTCAAGCTTTGGCATCATTTAGGAAATTATATCCCGGACATCGCCGAGAAGAAATACAATGTTGTATAGAGAAAGCTGCTGCCTTCATTGAAAAAATACAAGCTTCAGATGGTTCATGGTATGCTCTGCCCATTTGGGAATTTTCTACTGATATTGTGTATAATGGTAAAGTGTGTTTTTTGGGATATTCACACATCTCATATTTGGTCTATACGCTTTTTTCTTCCTTCCTGCTTCTGTTTCTGCATGGATTTGAACTTTCTTTCTTAAGTAGATCTTGAATCACTCAAACTGCTAAACAGGTATGGTTCTTGGGGAGTTTGCTTCACTTATGGTGCTTGGTTTGGGGTAAAGGGATTGATTGCTGCTGGAAAGAGTTTCAGTAATTGCCCAAGCATCCGGAAAGCTTGTGAGTTTCTCCTGTCCAAGCAGCTGCCTTCCGGTGGCTGGGGAGAGAGCTATCTGTCTTGTCAAAACAAGGTCAACTTTGCTATTTCTAATGTCAATATCAGTTTTTCTTACTCTGCACAATCTATGGCAAGCACCAACTAGTCAGTGTTTGTATGACCAGTGTCTTGTGGCTTAAAGGATTTTATAGGATATGATCAAAATATTAGAATAGATACTTGGTTTATAGTTTAATTCCCTAAAATGCGATGATGACACTTGTAAGGCCATAATAACAAAAGAGATATGAGAAATTCCCACAACTTCTAGGGTTTACCTCAAAAACCAAATTTCGGTTCTGCTATGGATCATGGCAGAATGAATTCCATAACAGTGGCTATTGAATTTTACTACCCAACTGACAGCCCGTAGTTTACTAACTCATTTCCTATATCCCAATGTCGACTGGTTTTTATTCTGGATGTCCATGTGAACTAAGATGGCATGGGTAGCATCAAATGCGTTTTGGTTAGTTAACTATACAATGAAATTAATAGCATTAGTGGATTCAAAATTTCACAACTTGTTTTAAACTCCGAGGGAAATGCAGTAATATCTCAATTTCTGTGTAAAACATAAATTTCATATCTGTCCCCAGAGAAGTGGAATGTAGTAGGTACTTGTAAAATAATATCAAGGGAAAGCTCACTTCAAGAAGATGAAATGATGAACATAATTATTACAGGTGGTTGTGGAACTGTAGTTTGCATCAAGATTTAAATTAACACCGAGCTGGATTGCTTTCAGCAATTAATTGATGAGATTTCTTGAGTAATCTTTCCAACAATTTGTCTTTGTTCAGGTGTATTCAAATCTGGAAGGCAACAGGTCTCATGTGGTAAACACTGGGTGGGCTATGTTGGCTCTCATGGATGCTGGACAGGTATGAAGCAAAGTTTATCACTTTTGTAATGCAGCCATTGTATTGATTAGTTTGTTGCACAGCACCCATCTTTCGGCGTAGGACAATTAATCATTGATTTTAGAAAGGACGATTCTGATTTTAAGTTAAGCAGTTTAGAGATAGCTACAAGGGTGATGCTGGGCGCAATGGTAAGGTTGCTGCCCTGTACAGTTTTAATCTTGGAAATAGCTTCTCTGCTGGCGAGGGTTAGGCTGCTTACATCTACTCTCCCCAGACCTAATTAGGTGGAAGGCTCTTGTACTCACCCACTCTTTAAGCTCAGATATAGATATGCCCATGGCTGAATAAATTTATAATATAATAATATAATTAATCGTACTAATATATCGTCATAAAATATTATATATCATGTTAATATGCTATTTAGTTTTTCTATCTTCATTTCCTTCCCGTGATGTGTGATAACAGCTTGATTGGAGCTTAAAGATAATGTATGAAAATGATCAGCTATCTGATGTAACCAAGCAGCGGAATAATTTGTTAATGGACAAAGAGGAGGTGAATTGGTTTATTAATACTTTTAAACTTTTTTCCAAATTTTACCGTTTAAATTAAAGCCTCAGTTCCTTTAAATGCAAGAGCAGATAAATTAAAGAAATAGGGAAGAAGATTCAACACATATATTTGGATCAAAAGACCTTACATTCGGTTGTTAGTCTCTTGAAACCAAAAAGATTAACTTAATCACTATAATAATCAAAGTACAATCAGATTAAGAGAGTAAAGAATTAGAAAAATCCTCTCCTGAAGACACAATAGATAAAGAGATACTTCTTTTGAATCACACAAATACCAACTTTCCTAACAACAGCAACAACATCCAGTTTCCCAAGAATTTCCTTAGGAAGAGTTATCACTCTACCCACACTAGGCTTTTCAAAGCTATTTTAAGAACACTCAGAGAAATACTTTGCAGTTATAACACAAGAACTCTGGTTCTCAAAAAGGTCAGTTTACAAATGAAAAAGAGTTCTATTTAAAGAAGTTCGAAACCTAGGTCAAGAAGCTGAAAATGCAAACTTGAAACTGCAAGAGATAATTGATTATCACTTATGATAATCGATTATTCGATACGTTTCTTAAAAACAAAAGTTTGAGCTGATAATCGATAATTCATAAAGATAATCGATTATTCTATTGGGTTTCTGAAAAATGAACAAAACTTAGGATAATCGATTATCTTAAGTGATAATTGATTATCAATGTGATTTTACGAAGAAAAGAAAGGATCCCAGAAAGATTTAGAGCAGCTGCTGTTTCATAATCATCTAAGCTAATTTAAACTATTTAAAACAAAATTAACTTATTACAAGAAAGCTTTAAACATAAATTGACTTGTCTTCAAAATATCTCCCAATATTTGCTTGAGATTTCTTTGTTATCATCAAAATCTTTTTATCTTAAATCTTCCTCTTTTGCCAAAACTATCTTCCTCTACCTTTAATTGGTAGTTGATGTGCTTATAATTATGTCCATGCCAAATGTGATGAACGTTTGACATTTTCCCAAATAATTGGATACTTTGTCCATGGATTCTGCTTTCCTCATCCTTATATCTGACCCTTCCTTATTATGCCGGAGAAATACAAAATAAAAATGATGTCGAGATTGATTGTACTTATGTTCTTCCACTGCCTTGTTAATAATGTAACAGGCCAAGAGAGATCCGACTCCACTGCACCGGGCAGCTGCATACTTGATAAATTCCCAAATGGAGAACGGTGACTTTCCCCAACAGGTATGAAGCCATACTTTGTTTTTATTTACTACTTACAGTGTATTGTTTACATAACGTGTTTAAATGTATAAAGTAATTGTAGTGCGAAAGTAAGCATGCATCTATTCCTGATTTAAAGTTATTTAAAATTATAGTGATTTTAATTGAAATCAATAGTATATAATGCATCTTTCTTCGTTTGTTTATTATTCACACTTTATGGAAAAGACTGTATAAGACTTCGTCAGCTGTTTAAATAATTTTGACTTTATCATCACTTCAGGAAATAATGGGAGTCTTCAACAAGAATTGCATGATCTCATACTCTGCTTACAGAAACATATTCCCCATTTGGGCGTTGGGAGAATATCGATCCCATGTATTGCAAGCCCGTTAAATATCGACTTAGTTAGGTGTCGTCCCAATTATTTCGACCTGTAGACATTAAAAGAAAAAAAATATTATTATTATTATTTCGACCTATTTTTCTTTTATTCCCATGCCTCTCTTAAAATGCCTGTGACTAACGAGTTTAGTTGTAGGCTAAAAAGAAAGTATAGCAAACTGGTGGAGAATGCCTGTAAGTTTTTTCTATCACTCACTCACTCTTAACGCATCTCTTGCTTTCCATGTGGCAAAAACAAGTCACATGTCATGATCTTAAACACACCACTTATCTTCTTATTTAAAAATTCAAATTCTTTTACCTCTTTTAGTAATATACTAGCAATGCAGAGGACAAATAATACCTAGCAAAATTATTAATCTACTCCGGTCTAAAATTCTGCCACATGTGTACTTTATTAGGTTTTCTGTCATTTTGCATATACTCTACTATTCAATTGACTAAAATACCCATACTACCTTTATTATTCCACACGAAAATACCACTCATAGAAAACCCACTTCCCTTCCTAATTTACAAAAATACCACTCCGAAAATACCTATTATTAATAATAATAATAATATTAATATTAATATTAATAGTAGAATCATTATAAGTATTATTATTATTAATATTATTATTTTGTAATATATTATTAATATTCTTCTTATTATATATTATTATTATTAGCAATAGTATTATTTGAACTATTATTTATTATTATTATTATTATTATAATTAGTATTAATATTATTATATAAGTACTATTATTATTAGATATTATTAATAGTAAAATTATTATTATTATTATTATTAATAATAATAATAATATCATTATTATTAGTAGTAAAATTATTAGTATTATTATTAGTAAAATTATTATTATTATTATTATAATATATTATTATTAGGTATAATTACTGATTTAGTCTTTCAATTTTTTATTTATTCATTTTGGTTTTTTTTATTATTATTTTTGTTCAATTTAGTCATTCAATTATTTAAAATTTTAATTTGGTAATCTTTGTAATGTTGACGTTAACATGTCCGTACATGTCACATGTTAATTTGTGGAATTTTTAATTTTGATTTTATTTTTTTTAAATTTTTTCTAAAAGAAATATGTAAACTCCTACATTGTGTCATGTTACAATTGTGTCACATGATAGTGGTAGTGATTCTTTTTAATTTAATTCTCTATTTAAATTTTTGATTCAATTTAATCCTTCTATTTTTTAAAATGATCCAATTTTGTTTTTTCCAATTTGAAACCTACTTAATAAATAAACTTAATTATAACTTCTATATAAATGTCAAAAGAGATTTTTTGAATTTATAAATCAAATCATTACATCTAAATATTCAAATTATTTTATATTTTACATTTGTAAAAATTTTTAAGTGTAAAAGATTACAAGTGTAAAAATATAAAAAATAAAATAATTTGATTATATAAGTGAAGTAATTTGATGTATAAATTCTAAACAATTATTTTAACATGTACATATAAATTGTAATTAAGCTTAATTACTAATTTGTTCATAAATAGGAGAAGACTAAATTGGATTGTTTTAAAGAATAAAGGACTAATATGAAAATAATCACTGTCATTGCCATGTGGCACGATTGTAACTTGACATGTGACACAATTGTAATAATTTATGTTTTTATAAAAAAATTAAAAAAAAATAAAAAATAAAAAATTTCATGACTTGACATGTGACATGTGAGGTTAAAGTATCAAATTCAACATTTAAAAAATATTAAAAAATAAAGGTACCAAAATGAATCAAATTTAACTTGGAGGGTTTGGGGTTTGGGGTTTCAGGTTTCGATTTTGGGGTTTCGAGTTTCGGGTTTCAGGTTTTGGGTATCAGGTTTCAGATTTTTGGGTTTCAAGTTTGGGGTTTCGGGTTTGGGTTACGAGTTTCGGATTACGAGTTACGGGTTTCAGGTTTTGGTTTTCGGATTTCGGGTTTGGGGTTTGAAGTTTCGGGTTTTGGGTTTTGGGTTTCGAGTTTAGGGTTTGGGGTTTGGCGTTTGGGGTTTCGGGTTTCGAGTTAGCGGTTTCAGCTTTGGGTTTGGGGTTGTGGGTTATCGGTTTCGAGTTACAGGTTTCGGGTTTCGGGTTTGGGTTTGGGGTTTCAGGTTTGAGATTTGGGTTTAGGGTTTAAGGTTTAGGGTTTAGGGTTTAGAGTTTATGGTTTCGGGTTTGGGGTTTTCGGGTTTGGGGTTTGGGGTTTGGGTTTTGCCGTTTCGGGTTTCTGGTTTTGGGTTTCAGGTTTTGGGTTTCTGGTTACGAGTTTCGGGTTACGGGTTTCGGCTTTGGGAGTTGGGGGTTAGGGGTTTAGG
>Ga0209589_1002166_pt1 | contig 33675 bp, 18 predicted proteins | sample CowpeawhiteBW_FD_187525 | JGI IMG/M metagenome (GOLD analysis project Ga0209589, IMG submission 187525) | Root nodule microbial communities of legume samples collected from California USA - Cow pea white BW (SPAdes) (version 2) | ecosystem: Host-associated > Plants > Roots > Nodule | place: USA...
GGGGAGAACTGAAAATTATTGGAGTTGTTATGCCAAAATAGGAGGAATTGCATTGAGATAGAGGATAGGTGATGGTTGTGAGGGTTAACAGGGGTAAAAGAGAATAGGAAGGCTCTCAGGTCTGGTGTGTCGCCTGGCGGGAGATCGGTTATCGCCAGGCGGCGGCGTTGCAGCAGTGGCAGACTAGAGGTCTAGTGGGACGGGTTCAGGCTGGAAGAGTGGAAATTCGTGCAGTGGGAGTAATAATATTGGGTGCGAATAAATTTAACTACGGGATGAATTGGAAAATTAGGAGAGTGTAGACTTAAGTATGACTATAAGATGGGGTCAATTATGGGGTGGACAATGAGAAGAGAATGCTGACAGATAGGTCTTAAGGCTGAAAAATACTATAGTGAAGGGAGTGCTTTTGGTCAGACTGAGTACCAAATAGGGGAGGATTTCGTGTGAGCATAATGGAAGGATTAATCATGTTGTGGTCGGACTAGGGGAAAGTGTGTATTCGGATGATATGTGGTTGATGGGGGAATCTTCTAAATAACCTCAATTAGTGTAACGCATAGGCAAGATAGGATGAGAGGACTCGAATGAGTCAAACTAGTATTGCGGTAACATAGTCATCAAAAACGAGTGATTCTGATAGTACAAAGCAAGTATGGAGAATAATCTAGGAGTGGAGTGCAGACAAACCAGCACGTGACGACGTTCTGAGATGGCGCCTGGCGGCGGGATTCAACCCGCCAGGCGGTAGCCACGGTACAGTAGGTCTGAATATCAGAAGGCGCCTGGCGGTGAGGGGTATTCCGCCACGCGAGAGTGTATGAAGCGGTGGCGCCTGGCGGTGGGGTTTGACCCGCCAGGCGGTAGTTGATAAGACTGTATAATTTGAGGCGCTTGGCGCCTGGCGGTACGTGTCCCCCGCCAGGCGGTCTGGAAGCTGTGGCGCCTAGCGGTACGTGTCCCCCGCTAGGCGATTTAGCTGCGGTAAGTCCTAGTTGTTGGACTTCGTAGGGTGTTCTACAAAGCTTCTGGTAGTGCTTAGAGGTGAGGTTGCTGGAGTTCCTTGAGTTGTGGCTCGAAACGTATCCCTTGAGTTGTGGCTCGGGATAGGGGTTAAGCACATGGTATTCCTTGAGTTGTGGCTCGGAATAGCATCTCTTGAGTTGTGGCTCGGGATGGCGGATGAACACGAGAAACCTTTGAGTTGTGGCTCGGGTTGGCGAGTGTTGCCAGTATGAGTGTGCTGGTTGTGGCCAGTACGGATGGGTCCAGATAGATTGCCCTCCTCAGTTGTTGGCTGACGAGTTTGGTAGTCTTGGGACGATACGGGCTTTGTTCGTATAAGGGAACTCTACCTGGTGTTGCGGTGTATGATCCGTAGCATGTTTTCCCGCACGTGCTCTATCGGTTGTGGCCGATAGGTATGGCAGCAAGTCACCTTGAAGTAATTAGCAGACGAAGTAGAATACGAATAAACGTATTGGAGATTGAATTGAGGGAATAAAAATATAGGACAATGTGGAAAGTTAATTTAAGTGATGTGATGTGTATGAATACTGATTTATATATATATGTTTATAGCTTTGTATATATATGTGTTTTATCTGCTAAGCTCACCCTATCTGCGTGTGTGTGGCGATGATTGTGTACGCGGTACACGGGAGCAGATGCTGGTGATGCAGGTGGCTCAGGTGCAGCTTAGGCGCGGAGAGGGGATTGATTTGGGGAAACTTTTACTTGTATTACTCTGTTTTGGAAATATTTGTAAACCCGGATGGGTGACTTAATAACATTGGATTTGAATTATGTAATGGACGTTCTAAGTTTTTATCAGCTCAATTAATAAAGCTTTAAATTTTCCCGCGTTTTGGGAAAATGAGGTATATTTAAACATGTTGTCTTGTCTATTCCATTTATTTATTTTTTTTAAATTAGTAATATCCTGACGGGATGTTACATTAATCATGGTTCCAACATGTTCCAATGCAATGGCTTCATGTATCTTCCTCAAATATTCGAGCACCAAATCATCAAGACCATTTGTGCTAACACTAACGTATACAATGAAGAATTTGTTTAAATGATGTACAAGTGAAACCCTACTCTCTTCTTTTACCTTTCTAGTTAAGGAAATAAATGTGTAAGTTTGAATTAACCAACCTGACATTAATTAATTCATCTTAGTCTTTCACTCGTTCCAATATATACAAGTGGAATCCTAGTCAAACTACACTCATTCCAACGTATATGAAGGAAGTATGCCATTTACACTTCACATGTTTCGACATATATACAAGAAGTAATGCTCATTCACTTGAGTTAACATAAAATTGATAATAATCATAACTAATGACATAAGATTGAACCATAAACAAACATTTTAACACAATCCTTCAAGCAAAAATCAAACAAAAAAAAGAATAAAGGAAAATATAATTTGTTTGAATAAAATAAAACAATAATATTATTATTTCACATACCCTCTGAAGTAACTATGAATTTACAAGAGTATTAACTAAGAGAAATTAGTCTTTCAAGAGGAAGACCACCGAAGCCGAGAAGGGAAGTGGTGGTGGAACTGGATGATTAATTCCAAAATTGATTATGCAAATGCTTGTTGTTGTGGAACTCACCTTTTATAATTTGTTTAAATAAAACAAAATAGTAATATATGTATTGCACATAGCCTCTTACTTAACTATGAAATTATAAGAGTATCAACTAAGAGAAATTAATCTTCCAAGAGGAAGACCACCGAATATGCGAAGGGAAATGGTGGGGAAACTAGATGATTAATTCCAAAATTCATTATACAAACGCTTGCTATTGTGCACCTTGTCTTTTATATTAATATTGGCTGGAATTTAATTGTTGCTCAGATTCGCACTACCCATGCTTTATATTGGTGGTTGAATATAACTAGCTTCACTTGCAGATCTTGAAAATACGTGTAGAGTTGGTTTCACTATACATTTCCTCATAAAAATTTTATTCAAGTTTTATGTCGAGATTTAAGGGCTTAAAGACAATATCAAGTTTGTATAGTACAATGTTAAATAAACAACATTATCTCCAATGTCATCTCCTATGTTATCTCCTATTAGAGTGTCCATTGAATTTCACACAAAATAAGATCATAGAAACAACTTTATGTTGTAGAAGAATTCAACTTAGTAGAGGATCCAATTGGGCCCCCAACGCATTAGATGATGGGTGTAGAAAGGATTCTACAAACAATGCATATCAAACGAAACTAAATGATACATTAGATGATACATCTATCAGACGATATCATTAGACGAGTATACCTAAGCATTAAGTAGAGGAGTCTAATAATGTACTGTCTAGATGTTACAAGCAATGAAAGGATAAAATGATATGTTGGCTAGATGATTGATGGGGGTAAACTTTGATTAGATTTTGTATCCATGAGGCTTGAGTGCAAAAATCCCCAACATCACACAATATCAAGTTTTAAAAGAGTTATTCAGTTGTATGACCTATTGGCAAGTGCACCAAGTCATTTGTAGTACAACCTAATGGGGATTATCATATCCATAGGGATTTAGCAAGCATATTGGTAGTTTGTTTCTAGGTTTTTGTATTTGGAAAATATTGATAGTAGTATAAATTATATAGATTGAGTGGAGTAGAGGCTATGACTAGATTTCATCTCATCATATTCCACGATACCATTGTTGATCTTGTATATGTACTCTAGGTCCATTCCTGACACCTAAAGCCTAAGATCATCAAACTTCAATATGATTCCTTAGTGAGTGCTTGATTGATTCACTTGCATTAGGATCAGGACTCTATAACTAGCTAGAGCCTTATATATTCCTAGGATTTAAAAGGAGGAGGAAAATTAGTTAAACCACAACTAGGAACCAATTCCCACTCAATCCCAAGCCAGTGAAATAAGACGAGTGATCAGTTCATCAAACAACAAGCACAAACTAACACAAAAAAATTGAATGAAAGCATAGATAAATATCCAAGAAGTAGAAGTACAAAGAATATTGTAATGCAATGTAATCCCAACAACATCTAGACATAATAATTATAATTAAAGCATCTCTATCAAGCCTTACAACACTTTCTCTTACTGTGTCTACATTTTTATCTACTAAATGTGTCTCCACTGAATGCGTAAAATGACAACATGAGGTTTGTATTTATAAACTATCCACGGCGGTGCTCAACTCCAGCTTTGACACATGAGCCATAGAGGTTTTATTCCAGATCTTTCCAAATTGACTTTGTTAGGACTTAAGCTGCAAATTTTGCACTTGAGCAATAAAAGTTACATTCAATATCCTTCTAAAGGTGGGTGCTTGAGGTTTCCTACTCATGAAGGTTTCCTTTTATGGCCCAAGCCTTATGTTTTCATGCTTCAGTTCCTAAGATAACTTCTCTAGAAAGGAGTCTTCATGGTTTAGCCTCAAGTTTAGTGCTTGAGGTTTCCTTTTGCAAAGGGTTTGCTTGATGGCTCGAGCCTCAATTATGCCACTCAAATGCATCGGTGAAAATTTGCCCATAATTGAATAATTTTAATTCAATTTCTCTATTTTTTTACTTCAACTCTTTCCGATGCTTAAAACTGCAAAACAAACTAAATATAGTTGAATTAAGCATACTCTAATCAAATTCAAAACAATATAGGTGTCAAAATTATCTTAGAATTCACTTAATTTGGGCATTTATCAATGATTTGAGCCATTTATTGCCTAAACAACTTGTCTTCTATCATATTCTCTTATCCATCTTTAGAAGTACTTTATTTTTGCATTAAGTTTTCAATCTTTGTTTCTTCTCTACTACTGGAAATTCTCCAAATTATTCATGATTGTATTATGTATAGGCCATTAGACAATTCATCTATATATCATTTATAAATTACTTATGATCTTGATTTCACTTCAACTACACAAAGCATGAGTTAGAATGCTCAAGAATAATCTATGCAATTATATAATATCAATAAAACTTAAGTCATCTAGGCGAATCCTACAGACTCAAATCTTTAGTTAGACTCTTCAAGCAAGAGCATCTAGTGCATATCATCTGCCTAAAGTAACGTTTGTGTAACAAGGCTTAGAAAGGTAATTTTAGTATATATTTTCAATTAAAGTTCATGTTATCCTAATTGGACAACTTTCAGTTAAAACAATGCATTTAAGGACAAATGTTCTTCAAGAAAGCTATGATTAAGCAATGTATGAATGTGTAAAAATGTACATATCACCTCATTAGCCTCTCTACAAATATGGGTGATCCAAGGGAATAACAAGTATCTTCAATAATGCAAGTCAGATTCACTAAAGCCACCACCATCATTGTTGACTTGGACACACTCTAAGTAGGGCTTTGTTTAGGGAAACTTTTGGATACCTTATATGCTAACCCACCTAAAAATTTAGACACACTTCGTACTTAGGAAACTTGGTACATCAATATCGAGGTGAACTCGGATATCGAGAAACGAGTAATGGAAGCTCTACCCCCTCGTCCACGACACATGCCTTCAAAAGACAATGTGTTAGCAAATATGATAATTACTCCCCTATAAATGTCATCATTCAGAAAGTTTGTAACCTTGAACTATTATTACTTCCACACCCTACATTGACTCCCTCGTTAGTTGATTCATTTAAGACATGCAACAAACATCAAAATTAGAGGCACACAATCAAATAATGTTACAAAGTGTAAGTCATTATTGAAGGGCTTACCCGATTATGAGCTTTGGGCCATTTTTCTCATAATGGACTATTTAAACATGGTCGAGGAAGAGGCAGGGGATGTTAAGGAGGAAGTCATGGAAAAGGTTTCTACGATAGTTTTCAAAGAAAAGGGTGAGGACATCACTAAGAAAAAGACCAAGTAGTGCCTCAACCTGAGTAAAAGCAAAGGGAACAACCTCAACAATGTTAGAGGAACTAACAAGACCATTGTTGAAGGCTTTAGAGAAGGAGGCAGTTTGAACACTCCAAGATATCTCCAAAGCATCAACTTGGTGAGTCGGATACCTCCTTGTTCTCTCCCATCCATCACATTTATAGATGACAACTTTTGTGTCAACAACCCCAAACAAAATGATATAGGTATTGTCATTGCCATTATATACAATTGGCAGGTCCAAAAAATACTCATAGATCAAGGGAACTTTGTTGACATACCTTATTGGTTGACATTTCAAAAGCTCAATATTTCCACCATTCTTAAATCAGTCTTATTCAAACTCATTGTTAGGTTTTGTTGGAGAATGAGTACATATCCAAGTATAGGTCAATATGCTTATGACATTTGAGATCAACACAACATATCAAAAATTGAAAATTTGGCATATCTTGGTGGAGGTAATCAATTCATACAATGCCCTCATTGGACAAAGGACCTTTAACAAGTGTTGAGCTATCGTGTGTACACCACATATGGCGATGAAGTTTTTTGCTGAGGATGACATGATCATTGTAGTAAAGTTGATCCTAATGAAAATAAGAAATGTTATGCTCAAAGTTTGAAGGTCACTCATCACTTGGTAAAGGGAGTCTCCATCAATGACACTCCTAACAATAAGGGACATGATAAAATATTAGGTGAACATGAAAACTATTTGAACCAAATATGGAATACAAAGTTAGAAGGGGGCGAATATGAAAATATAAAGTTCAGGCGGATAACTAATATGGAGAGGGAGCACTCAATAAAAGAATTCCTTGGTCATTTGAAAAAATGTTCCTTAAATGAGGTAATAGTGAAGGAGTCGATGACTTGAAAAAATCTTCCTTAAAAATATGATAGCTTATTTCTAAATCATGTTTCAAAATATTGTTATATATATATATATATATATCTCATTTATGAGAGAAAATAACATGAACTCAAAACCATTCTTTTTAAAAAAAATTCTTTTCTACAAAGAGAAACTATAACTTGAGATTAAAAGCACTTATCGAATCCTTCTTGCTTTAATCTTTGGTTTTAAGAAGTTCACGTAGTAATCACCTTTGTATATTTTATTCTCAATTGTTCTTAAACTTTCCAGGTGATCTAGATCTTGCTCTCTTTTTTTTTTTGTGATTCTCTAGTGTACTTGATCTTGACTAGGGTTGTCAAGAGTGTTACTTGTGATCACAAGTACTGGTAAAAGATCTTGTAAGTTTCAAAATCTTAATATGTGTATTTTATTTCTTCTTTTGTTGAAAAATCTTGTTAAACTTGATATAAAATACACTACAAGAATGTAAGGAAATAATTCGGCTAAAAGTCGGCGTGAAAAGGCAAAAAGCCAATGCTAATGAAAGAATAGCTTCGGTCCAATGTTGAAAAGGAAATCGACAAAAAACCATGGAAGTTAACTTTACCAACATTGGCTAGTCGTAGACTGTAAGTTAAGTCATGTATACGTCGATAGGTGGACAAGACTCCTAGGCGGGCCAAATCAAATTAAAGAACCCCACCTAAATGCAATTTACACCATCACGGAGCAATAATCCTAGCAAGGAGAACTTGACACGTAGAGGAGTAGATCTAGGGTGTAAATTATGTGTGTTATGCAGAGAAAAGGAAGGGAGTACAACATTTTTCTTTTGTTGTAAAATAGCTAATAATGTTTGGGAGCAGTGTGATAAGTGGGTGGGAATGATATCAGTGCACCACAAAAAACCTCAATTACACTTCCAACCATTCCATCTGATAGAATTAAATGGGAAACAAAAACACAATATTGAATACTATGTGGATAACAATTATTTGAGCTATATGGAATCATAGAAAAAGGTCATTTTTAGGCAAGGAAATGTTGATGCAAAAGAAATATTATGTATGGCACAACTAAATGCATTGTCATTAGTTCAGATTATGCCACACTTCACACATGTTACTCTCGCTTGCCCTTATTCTAGTGTACCCCTAACAGAAACCTTGCTCTCTATAATGTTCAGACCTCATAGCACCTCACCTGTGCATGCATCCTCTTAGTCATATAGACAATCCCAAGCATTAATACTTATCATTTATTAATAGGACTCTAAGTAGTTTCTCCAAAACAACACCACCCTAAAGACCCCTCCTTTATCAGTAACTCTACTCTATGATTGACTAAATCTAAATTGGTCCAACTACTCTAAGGCAACCCTCAACTTGTTAACTCATGTTGCTGATCTTTGTAGTACCACTTCATCCCACATGTTATTTCAGATAGCATAATCATCATTCCTAACAAACTTTTTCACGTCACTTTCAACCTAACAATTCTACTTACATTACTAAGCTACATTGCAATCTGCCTTTCCACCCAAAATCGATCTCTGATTTAGTTATCTTGAGGCTCACTAATATAGCGCCCAAATTTATTCCAATACAATCATAGCCTAGCATTCTTGTATAGCAATTTACTAACCAACTCTAGAGATAGTACAAGGAAATCATTTTCACTTAATTATTCAATACCATTCCATATCAAAATGATCACAGCATCCAACTCGAACCCAGCGCACTCCAAAAATTCACAGAACGCTTTTCGATGTCGTGTTGTCGCCTAGTGGCACGCTATAACCCGCCAGGCGGTGCATTAGTCCTAGGAAAAATTCCAGGTTCTGTTACGTCTGCCAGAACTCTCATACCCCTTTTTCGCCCTTCCCTTTCCAGTCTCCTCCATTTGGATACATAATTACAACATTACAGACACAATATTCCATTCTAAATATACCCAACAAGGATTATAATGCAATTACTCAATAATTGTACTCCAATCAACAAAATTCCCAAATTTGTTAACCCTAAAAACATGTTAGCACTATTCCATCATATTTAGTCCTCAATTATGCAAAACGCAGTGAAGTTTGACAGTAATTCATCCCTTAACAATTTAAATTGACTTTCCCTCCGATCAAAACCATCCCATAACCCATAAAATACCAAAATGGTTCACGTCGCCTAACGGTTCAATCGCCACCGCCAGGCCCCTCATCAAAACCCAAAAAACTAGGTGAGACAACTTTGTGTCGCCTGGTGGTCGAGAGCTTACCGCCAGGCGGTTTCTCTTCAGGAACCTAGAAATAGGTTAGAACGCATGAGCCGCCTGGCGGCTATGAACAGCCTGCCAGGCGGTTTCTAGAAATTTTCTAGAAACACGAAAATTCAACCAGAAACGAAAGACATTCATACAATTCAGAATATTTCATGAAATTTAAACCCAACCATAAAAATTCAACGTGTAAAACTCCCCTAACCTGGTTTCCTTTGCTAAACTTGAAAGTTCTTGTCTCCTTCTTTGATAAAAGAATGACTTCTCTTCTCTCACCCAATTCAACTCCTGGCTGGCACTCAAACTCACGTTTCTCTCTGATTTTCTCTCCCCAATGTGCAGTACAAGCATAGGCCAAAGAAACCCTTTTTCTCACCTCCAATTTGCCTTTTAATTAGGTCTTAATGGGGTTAATTAGCCAAAAACGAAAATTGGGTTTAATGCTTATGATAATTGCCATTCAAGGCCATTTTGGAGTTGTTTTTCATCCCTTTTGGTTGCCTTCACGTGGCTTCTAGGGTTTCTACCCCTTCTCCCCTTTGCCAAAAACAAGTTTAGCAAAAAGAAAGCTTAATTTGGGTTCACCAAGGTTCGAACCCATAACCATGCCAAATGTTCAATTCAATGCATAACCATTCAACCAATTCATGTTTCATGACAATTTATATGACTACTCCACATGGCCAAGCATAATTATAAAAATAATTGTAAATTAAAAAACACACAATGACATACATAGGACTTGAACCCAAGTCCTTTCACACAATCAAATACTCTTAACCATTTGAGCTAGTACTTTTCCACCTCATACAAGTTAGAATTTAATGCCATAAAGGCTCCCGCTACCCGCATTTATTAATTATTTATTTATTTAATTAATTAAATTCCATGGGTCTTACACTCTCCACTGAAAATACCGTCATCCAGATACACAGTCGAAAAGCATCAAATTTAAAATCATAAAACAATCAATTGCAATCAAAACTAGATTTCAATTAGAGTTACAAGACCATCGAAAATTCAAATCATCTTCAAATCTCAAACTTGAAAAGCAGAGGAATGAAACAAGAAGAATAAGCTCGAACAGGAGACTAAGTTGGCGGTGAAGAGGTCACTAGAGAAGAATAGAGTGTGACCGTAAAGACCCAGTCCAACGAGGTTTTGGATGTGGATACTGGTGGACTTGGTGAGGATAAGGAATGTCCAACGAGCAAAGGTGAAACACACATGCGGTGGATCTTGTTAGTGCCATGGTGGTCAAGGTTTACTAGATGCTCGTCAGAATCTAAAAATTGGGGATGGAGCTCACCAAATTTTGGTTCAATCTAACTGCCAAATCACCTTATTTAGGGCTCAACTAGGTTCGAATAGGGCAAAGAAGATATGGGATTTTTGATCTAGGGTTGGACAAATTGAAGAAGAAAAGCGAACTTTGCCTATGGCTCGCCAAATCGAAGAAGAAAGGGATTGTGTAGGGTTTATCAATACGACATCAATTTATCAACAAAAGAAGGGACACACTTCGAACTCTCGTCCTGGCTCGAGAAATTGCAAAAAAACAAAATGAAGAAGAGGAAGGTGAAATTGCATAGGCGCACAAGAAAAGGGAGTGAAATTTGAATTGGGAAAGTGAAAAATTATTCTGAAATCTTTTGTCTTATTCATTTCTTTAAGTGATGACTACCCTTAATAATATACCAGTGTTAGTTAGCCAATGAAATAAAATATAATATCGAGTTAGTGTTGGTTAGCCAATGCTAATGGTGGTAGAGTAGCGTTCATTGGACCTCACATAATAACAAATTTATTTTTATATTTTGTTTTTTAATTTTATAATATCAAGTTAGTGTCGTTCAACCGACACTATTGGAAATAAAAAGGGTTAAATATGTTTTTGATCCCTTAACTTTCACTGAAATTTGGAATTTGTCCCTCTTCGAAAATTTGGCACAATTTAGTCTTCCAACTTAAAAAATATGTGGATTTAGTTCCTTTAATCAAATTTTGTTAAGTTTGTTTGACCTTTCAAACTTTTTTCATGATAGCATTTGAGTTCTTTACACCGCAAAAATGTGTCAAATGGTGTAAACAGCTCAAATGATATCATGAAAAACATTTGAAACGTCAGATAAACTTAACAAAGTTTGGTTAAAAAGACTAAATCCACACATGTTTAGAGTTGAAGGACTAAATTAGGGCAAAGTTTCAAAGAGAGACTAATTTCAAATTTCACTGAAAATTAAGGGACCAAAAACATATTTAATCCAAATAAAAATATCGTCCACCGACCCTCACATAATAACTAACGTATTTTTAAATTGTTTTTCTAGTTTTACAATATAAAGTTAGTGTCCACTGACTTTCACATAATCAATATACTTTTATATTATTTCTATTTTAACAATATCAAGTTATTATCCGGTCAACTCTAATGGAGACACTAACAACATCGTGGTGGAAGTCGACACTGTCTTTGTTATTGTAATTTGAAATAATTGAAATATCTAGAAGCTTTTTGAAGTTTTCCTAAGTAATGTCTAGAAATTCTAGAATGTCTTAACTAGCTAGTGAAGGTTGTAGAAAATTCCATAGTGGAGCTTTAATTAGAGGAGCTCCTAGAAAAAGTTCTAGATCCCTCCATTGGCACCAATAAATATCCTATTGTACTTGGCATTTTGAAGAAATGAAAATTGGAGTTCTCTCTTCTAATTATCACCTCTTTCCCTAACAAAATGCTATCAAAGCTAGGTTTGATCTAGAGAGTTGAGAGAGAAAAAAGTAAGTGTTGAGAGAAAAAAAAGAGAGATAAAAGAATTGAGAGAAAAAAAAAGAGTTGGGAGATGGCAAACAATGTGTATACTACCTTCCAATTTCCTCATCTTACAAATGTGAATTATGAAAAATTGTGTCTTCACATGAAAGCATTGATAGGCTTTCAAGGTGTTTGGGATATTGTACAAAAAAGGCTATGAGCCTCAAGATGAAGGAAGCTTATCTCAAGAAGAGATGGAGAATTTGTTGAAGACAAGGAAGAAGGATCAACAAGCCCTTACTCTCATCAATCAATGTTTTGATGACCACATTTTCTAGAAAGTTGCCTATGCTACTACATCGAAGGAAGCTTGGGAGATCTTGGAAAAATCCCTCCAAGGCGTCGATAAAAGTGAAGAAGATAAGGCTTCAATCACTAAGGAGTGACTTTAAAGCTTTGAAGATGAAGGAATCCGAATCAATTTTGGATTATTGCTCAAGAGTAAAGGCAATTGTCAATCAATTTAAAAGATATGGAGATAAAATAGAAGATGTTCAGGTGATGGAAAAGATCCTTTGTTTCTTGACTCCAAAGTTTGATTATGTGGTATGTGTGATTGAGGAATCTAAAGATCATGACTCCATGAGTCTTGAAGAGTTGGAAGGTTCCCTACAAGCTCATGAAGAAGAATGAATAGGAGACAAGAAGAGCCATTGGAGCAAGCCCTCAAAGCTTAAGCTTTTTTGAAGAATAATGGAGATTTATTAGTCAACGAGGATGTAGACGAGGAAAAGGACATGGTCGTGGCAAGGAGGAAGAGAACATGCTCATGCATATGGAGGAAGAGGAAATGGCAAAAATGCTTCAAATAATGAAGAAAGGATTTTTTTCATCATCAAGAGTTGTTAGAAGAGCAAGAGGAAAAGGTTGTGTCTTCTCAAAATGAAAGGAAGTTTGAGAAATCTAAAGTTGATTGTTACAATTGTCATAAGCTTGGTCATTTCTCTTAGAAGTGTGGTCTTAATGACATTGAGGAAAAAGTTAATCTTATTAATGAAGAAGAAGAGTCAACCTTGTTGTTAACCCTAAAAGGTGAAGACAAAGATGTCAATTGTTCGTGGTCCTTAGACAATAGTTCTAACAATCACATGTGTGGCTACAAGGAGAAGTTCGCAAAGCTTAATGAGAATGTGAATGCAAATGTGTCTTTTGGAGACTCATCCAAAGTTTGAATTGAACGAAAAGGTACAATCCTAATCTCTTCCAAAGATGGCAGTCATAAGATGATCAATGATGTTTATTATGTGCCTAAATTAAAAAGAAATATTTTGAGTTTAGGTGAACTTCTTGAAAAAGGATATGAGATCCTTATGAAAGATAAATATTTGTGGCTTAAAGTTCAAAATGAAAATTTGATTGCTAAGGTGTTTATGTGAAGAAATAGAATGTTTATCTTGAATCTAGAAACCATTGAAGCAAAGTGTTTGAAGGTGAGTGTGCAAGATAAAGCATGTGTTGGCACATGAGGTTTGGACACCTAAACTTTGTAGCTCTTAAAATTTTGGGAGTAAAGGAGATGGTGAAAATGATGCTTGTAATCAATAGTCTCAATCAATTTTGTGAAGCATGTCTTCTTGGAAAGCATGCAAGGAAAAGCTTTCTAAAAGTAGTTGCCTCGAGAGCAACCAAGCCTCTTCAGTTTGTGCATGTCGATGTGTGTGGTCCAATCAATTCACCATAATTTAGTAAGAATAAATATTTATTACACTTTATTGATGATTTTAGTAAGAAAACATAGGTATATTTTCTCAGACAAAAGTCAGAAGTTTTTTCTTCTTTAAAGAATTTCAAGGCTCTTATTTAAAAAGAAAGTGGCTTTGAAATCAAAGCTTTGAGATCCGATCGAGGAGGAGAATTCACTTCTAAGGAGTTTAATGAGTTTTGAGCAACTCGTGGAATTCATCATCCATTGATTCTTCCTAGATTGCCGCAACAAATGGAGTAGTCGAAAGGAAGAATAGAACCATTCTCAACATGGTCAGAAGCATGTTGAAAGCTAAAATATGCCCAAGGAGTTTTAGGCTGAAGCTGTATCTTGTGCGATTTATTTATCTAATCGCTCCTAACGTCCAATCTAAAAGATCAAACACCTTAAGAAGCATGGAGTGGATGTAATCCTAGTGTTAATCATTCGTGTGTCTTCAGGAGTATAGCTTACGCCCATGTACCGAAACAAGAAAGATCCAAGCTCGATGATCGGAGTGCCAAATATGTCTTAGTTAGCTTTGACACTCAATCTAAAGGCTACAAATTATACAATCTAAGAAATGGCAAAGTGTTAGTAAGTCGTGATGTCGAATTTGATGAAGAAGTTATGTGGAATGGGAGGCTCAAGAAGAGAAGACTTATTATTTTCTTGCATATCTTAAAGAGGAGGAACAAGATCAAGAAACTGCAATTCAAGATGTCACTTTTCCTCATTCGCCTCCTCCATCCGATACATGTCATGCAGAAGAAGAAAGTACGAGTGAAAGGCTAAGGAAGATAAGAGACATATGTGACATCTATGAGACATTTGATGAAGTCACTTGTAATCTTAAAGAATTATATTGCCTTCAAATAGATTGTGAGCCATTAAATTTTAAGGAAGTTGTGAAAGATAAAAAGGTGGAGACAGGCCATGGAAGAGGAGATCAAGTCAATCGAGAAAAATTACACTTGGGAATTAACAATTCTTCCCAAAGGTCATGAAGAAATTGGAGTAAAATGGGTGTACAAGACTAAGAAGAATGCTAGTGGAGAGGTGGAAAGATACAAAGCACAACTAGTTGTAAAAGGCTACAAGCAAAAGCATGGAGTAGACTATGATGAAGTATATGCACCTATCGCTCGCCTGGATACAATCTGTTTGTTTATTTCTTTGGTGGCTCAAATGAAGTAGAAGATTTATCAACTTGATGTAAAGTTTGGATTCCTGAATTTTTATCTAGAAGAAGAAGTCTATATTGAGCAACCTTCAGGCTTTGTGGTTGAAGAACATAAGATAAGGTTCTAAAATTGAAGAGAGCTTTGTATGCATTAAAGCAAGCACCAAAGGCCTTGAACAACCACATTGACAAGTACTTCTAAGATTATGGCTTTATTCGATGTATTAATGAGTATGCTTTCTATATCTAAACTTATGATAATCGAGATATTTATATTGTTTATCTCTATGTGGATGATCTTATATTCACTACAGCAATCCAATTTTTTTCGAAAAATTCAAGAAGGTGATGTCATATGAGTTTGAGATAACAGACCTAGGGCTTATGTCATACTATTTGGGCCTAGAGGTTAAGCAATTAGAGGAAGGTATTTTGATTTTTCAAGAATGCTATGCAAAAGAGGTCTTGAAGAAATTTAAAATGTTTGATTACAATCCAGTGAATACAACCATGGAAAGTGGGATGAAGCTATCAAAGTTTGAATATAGAGAAAAAGAGAATCCCACTATATTCAAAAGCCTTATGGGAAGTTTGAGATACTTAACATGTACAAGGCCTGATATTTTGTATACGGTTGGAGTAGTGAGTCGATTCATGGAGACTCTCACTTCTACTCATATGAAAGTTGCGAAGAGGATATTTCGTTATCTAAAAGGTACTCTTGACTATGGGTTATTTTATTCATTTTCTAATGATTTCAAACTCCATGGATTTTGTGATAGTGATTATGTTGGAGATATCGATGATAAAAAGAGCACTAGTGGCTTTATATTTTTCATGGGAGGATGTGCTTTCTCATGGAGTTCAAATAAACAATCCATTGTCACACTTTCAACATGTGAGTCAGAATATGTGGCAGCAACTTCATGCACTTGTCATGCGATTTGGCTAAAGAGATTATTGAAAGAACTTCATTTCCCACAAGTGGAAGCTACAAAGATTTGCATAGAAAAAAAGTTTGCACAAGCACTATAGACACAAGATATCATTTTATAAGAGAATGTATTTCTAGAAAGGAAGTGGAGCTCAAGTATGTCAAGACTCAAGGTCAAGTTGCAAATATCTTCATGAAGCCATTAAAGTTTGAAGATTTTCAAAGGCTAAGAGCAAAGATTAGTGTGCAAAAGAAAATTTCAAATTAAGAGGGAAAAATGTTATTATAATTTGAAATAATAGAAATATCTAGAAGCTTTTTGAAGTTTCCCCAAATAAGGTCTAAAAATTCTAGAATGTCTTAATGAGTAAAGATGTAGAAAATATTGTAGTGGAGCTTTAATTAAAAAAAGCTCCTAGAAAAAGTTCTAAATCTCTCTATTAAAAGCTATAACTACCTTATTGTACTTGACATTTTGAAGAAAATAAAAGAGAAATGATAGGTTGACACCCACATTTGACCACTTTTTTTACCACCTTCATAGGTTACAAGTTAATTTATCTTGAGTTACAAGTTATTTTTAAGGTGGTAAAAAAAGTAGTCAAATATGGGTGTCAACCTATCATTTCTCAAAATAAAATTGGACTTGTCTCTTCTAATTATGACCTCTTCCTCTAAAGGTCTTCTCCCTTCTAATCTTGTGTATTCTTGTAGTAAGATTGGTGCAAGTGAACCCATATAACTTTTGGTATATTTTTCTCTCTTTCTCTCTTTTCATTCACATTACTTATTATATTACGCATTATACTTATTAAGCATAAATTTAAGGTGAGTTATATATGAGAGTATTAATCAGAAACTTATGATTGAAGCGGTAGCTGGTGCAATAAGCTTTTTGTGATTGAATATATTATTTATTTGACTAGTGGCTTTCGCCGTCTTAATTTAGTGTGTAGCAAATAGGACCATTTTTAGTGATACGGGCCACTGTACTTCACTCTTTTGTATGTTATGAAAAACACTATTATTGACTCGAAAAACACATGCACTCTGTCTAAACACTTAACATGGTTTAAATGCGATTTCTCATCACCATCACCATAGTTATCCAAATCTATGGGACCATATTACATTATTTTTGGTGACTTTTCGTATGTACTGGAAGTGCTTTGGTTCTGATTATTTATGACTCTTCTGGATTTTGCATGTACAAACTCGTCACATTCATTAGCGGACAAGATGTCATTGTGTTCAACCTTAATCTCCTCATCATCCTTAACATTCTCTATCTTAGGCACCGGATATTTAAACTGTAAAAGACAAGAAAAATAACTAAACAAAAGAATGAAATTTATTAATTAATTTATATATTCTAACTAAGCTATTAATTAATGTATATTTTTATTAGTTTTTCTAAATAATAAAGAATAGAACCGACATTAATTAATGGTTATTCAGTTGCTAATGAAAGCCTCCTTTTATTATATATGACTTATTATATGTCAGAGATGATTTTGTAAAGATTCAGATATTTTATTATTATCCGACAATTGGGCAGAAGTGCTATAAAAAAATAGCTTAATATTTATCTAAAAATTTCTTTAATGAATAAAATTTTAAATATAGGTAACTATGAACTTAAAATTTAATTTCAACCAAAATTAAATTTTTTCATAAAATCCAAATTTATTACTATATAGAATCAATTTCATCGAAGGTCAATTTTACAAGCATTTATTTTCTGTAATATTCACTTGTAAAATCGTTTTTAACAGTGGCAAATCTGTATAGCTAGCACCCCGAAAAGATCCAGCGAATCAGCAAATTGATCTGCAACACAAAATATACTGTCACGTTCTCTGTTGTAATTTCTGTAACCTGTCTGAAACCAGATGATAGCTGCAAGTGATGATGCGAATATCAATATATATGTATATATATATATATACATATGCACATACAGCAGAAGCATTATTAATTTGTATGCAAGTTATATATATAATATATAGATATATCCAGAATAAGCATGAAATTATGGAGGTGAGGAGTTATGTATATTATTGTGTGTTGGAGCAGTCTGTGGTGACAGATAATTAGAGATGATTTTGAAAGAGGCAGAAAAATGGACATGAGTTTTGAACCGTGTATATATGATACGAGAAGACCCTACACCTACACCTTAATATATATAACCTATATATGCTTCATCTCATATGAATCTCTCTCCAATAATGCACACCTTGGGCAGCCAATTTTAACCTTTTGGAGGGATTCACAAAATGCATGGTGGTGCATGGAGCCCGCAACTGGATCATATCATATCATATATGCATCTCATCTCCCTCATACATAATCATATACCATAATCACACTGTTTCAAAGTGCTTACGTACCCTTCATATTTTTGTTTATACGTGCCTCATTCTGTGTATTCATCAACGTGTACATAAAACGTACGAGCGCGTAGCATGAGAAGGTTCATTGCTTTTTCTTTCTCAAAGGTGTTTTCCTTCTCTCATATTATGTGTACGGCTTTTTATTCGTTCATCTTTTTCAGCATCACTGTAGACTTTTCCACAGATCAATCCACACTCATGTTACATCATATTATATATATATACATACATATCCTTGTCCATGAGTCTTGAAATTCTGCATCACTGCTAATGACTGTGACAAGTACCCCTCATCATATTTGATAATTTGAGTCTTTGACCCGCTTCTTCTCCATGGAACACAACCAAAGTAAGCACGACAAGGACTATAATAATTTAAGAAAATTAAGAAAGAGGAATGTGTGACGGTGAGAGAGAGAATTTTACATGAAAGTGAGACCAATTAATACATAAGCAAGGATTTCAAGTAATCTTATTGTACTGTGATCTTGAAAAAAGGCATGTTATTTTAGATAGTTTGTACGGTTTTTGTGTTTTAATTTTGATTATTTACTCTATATAATAATTTTATATATAGGTGGAGTGCTCTGAATTATGATTGTTATATGTGGAAATAAAAGGCTTGTGAATGGACACGTGAAAAGATTAGGATCACAAAAATAATTAGCTTCACTCATTAATCAGCAATAATCGTCATTCAAACTTCTGCTGATGAAAACTGATACATCAACAGGAAAAACAAAGAAATCCGAGAGGAGAGGGATCATCATCTCATCAGTTCTCAAATCTTTTGCTACAAATCTGCTGTTATCAACATCTTTCTATTGCTCTTTATCTTGTCGTTTCAATTTTCAACCATAGATAAAGAACACAAAAAAAATCAACTCAAAATGAAAAAGAAAAAAAGAGAAAAAAGAAAGAAACAGGAGAATTTACAGCTCACATATGCTGGAACACATCAAAATTTGCTCCCCTTAGATCCTCCGACAGTGACATTAACGGATAGGTAGTGAAATCTATGGAATCCTGAGTCAGAAACTGCTCTTCTTGCCACGAACTTGTCTTGAACTCTTCAGATTTTACCACATTGACTTGAAACTGTAACAAAGGATCAATTTTGTTGTCACATTCCCATGATGAGAACCCTGCATTTTCCATCATTTGACACCCGGCTCCTGGATAAACACTCATGCTAGAGCTATTGCTGGAACTTTCCTTCAACAAAGAACTGATTTTAGAAGCTGAGTTGTTGTCTGAAAACTCTGCCACCGACACGTTCCCGTGGTGATCAGAAGTATTCAGACACGGCAATGAGGAGAATCCATAACTCGAATTGGTTCCCACCTGGTTCTGATCAAACTGTCTCATTGGGTTCACACTTGAACTGTAACCCATTTGGAATTCAAAGTAGGAGGACAAAGGGTCCAATGCATTCTTGCTCACGAAAACTCCCCTTGAAGTTTCTGTTACATTGAACACAGCATCATAGTAATTTGAATTGTTCACTAGAAGTGGTGAATCCTGTGATGAGGAGACTAAAATCCCTTGAGACACTGGTAGCAACACAGACGGTGGTGTCTCTATGCTGTACTTCTCTTCCTTTACTATGTGATCTTCCGCACTGACAAGAGGCTTGTGTGTAGCAGGGTCAATCCCTTGCTTCATCAGCTTCTTCTTCAAACAAGAATTCCAAAAGTTCTTAATCTCATTATCTGTTCTCCCTGGTAACTGAGCTGCAATTTGAGCCCACCTGACATTGGAAAACAACCATTTCAAAAATTCATAAAACCCTTCCAAAGCATCACAATTTGTTACAACATCACTAATTCACTGTGTATATGCATATATATATAACCTCACCTATTTCCTAGAACTTCATGAAGGCTAATTATAAGATCCTCCTCTTGTTGAGAGAACATCCCTCTCTTCAAATCCGGCCTCAAGTAGTTTATCCATCTCAATCTGCAACTCTTTCCACACCTTTGAAGTCCTGCAATTCATAAAGTAATGTTTTATTTTTTCTTTCAGCGACAAGAAATCAGAAACAAAAAAAGCGAGAGTTTGGGGAAGTTTTAAGACTCCAACCAGCTTGTTTGGGAACCGAACTCCAGCAGCCAACGCCAAATCTGGTTATGTAATTGAAGAGCTTCTCATCTTCTTCGGGGGACCATAAACCTTTCCTTAGTTTTTGCTTTAAACAACAGGAATGGCGACCCATGTGTGGGAGGACAGTGAGAAAAAGGACACAAAAAGGACAGTGTTTTCTTAATTATGGAGAAAGGGTGTGTGAACTAGGAAGTGGTGTCTGGGTCTATATAGTGAGACATTACCCGTGTGCTTGTGTCAGTGAAAGGTTTGTGGAGGTTGAAAATGTGTCAGTGTTGCTGTGTGGAGAGGGTAAAACCAGGAACTAATTGTGTGCATTTAAAGAGAAGAAGAGGGTGCAAATCATACTTAGGATTCAAGTTATGAAATAGAATGTGAGAGAGAGAGAAAGAAACTGAGGAGGAAGGTGAAGCAATCAAGTGGAATTTAAGCAAATCCGGTGCTGCTTTTTGCATTGTATTGGATTGATTTTTAAGACACCTTTTTCTAGAAAATTATAATTAAGCATCATAATATAACCATGCACTTTAGAGTTATAATCACATCCATATATATATTTTCAACCTCAGAACATTCTTTTGCTATTTACCAAAAAATTATTATATCATCAAACACGTGATTTTGATTTAGTTGGTGTAAATTATGTATGAAATTGTGTTAATTATTTTTTAAATATTTAATGAAAAAACACATAGATATTTTCTCTAAGACAATATCGGAAAGTCGCAAATTTCAACGCATGAATATGCTTTACAGAGAAAGTCTTTCGACAGTAAACTATTTTTTTTTTCTACGGGTCAAATTCCCTTTGACTGTAAACATGATATTGCATTTGGTAAATATTAGATTTAAAACTTTTGGGTGGGTTAATGTTAGATTCTTCCTTTGGTTGTGATTGATTTAAAAATAGTAATCCTGAATCATAATCTGGCATAATTGTTCTTTTGAGTTAACCTGGTGATGATCTCATCCTATGATGTCATTTTAAATCATAAAACGTGAATGCAAATTTTTTTTGGATGTTCCCCTAAAGGTAATTTACTTTTATGAAATGTATTGTCTAACTTTTTTTTTATATAAAATTTATTAAAAATAATCATGAAATTGTGTGACCTTAATCATTCTAATCAACTCTCATTTTTAATATATCTTAAGTAATTTAGTCAATAGTAAATTAGAAGAAGTGTATTATTAACAAACCTTTCTTAGGAGCTATCTACAGAAATTTATAACACGTTTACTTAAACAACTTTTTTAATTTTTAAAATAACACTTTCTAATTATCGATAAAATAAAAAAAAATTCTGAATGTTTTATCATTTGGCAAGGAGAAAACAACTGAGTAAAAAAATAAGAAAGAGGAAAATAGATAGGAAAAAAAGGGGATGAATTTAAAGTTGTTTGATTTGAAAAATATAATATTATACAAGTTTGTTTAGCATGGATGAAAGGAGGGAGAGGAAATCATATTGAAATTAAAAATATTATTTTACCACACAAATCATATAATCATATGAACATATATATGTAATGTTATTTTAATCAGTTATCCTTGAGCATGTAATCAGATAAATTATTACTTAAGTTTGGAAGCATTTTCTTCAGTATAATGTGTAATCAATTATAAATGTACTTTGGGACCAAAACATCATCTAGAATTCATGAAGAAAGAGCAATAACTGACGTGGATCCACTACCTTGAAAGTTTTCTATAATATTTTTTTTTTTATTTTCCTAATTGATTCATTCTAAATTATTATATTTTAAAATAAAAATATTATTTTATTGGTGTTAGATATAGGTGTTGAATAAAAATAGAATATTTATCCTTTATGAGATAGAGAATGGCATTTAACGACAATGGAGAAAGAAGAAAATTGATATCAAATATTATGAGAAAGAAGACTATCAAACACAATGTAAATTTTATTTTTAGTCTTGAGCTTTAGTGAGGAGATGATGGTACCAAAAACAATTTGATATTTTTTAAAAGAGAAAAAAAAATTACCTTAGAGTATATGTTTGGTACATGGAACATATTGTTATTCAAAAAGTTAAAACCAGAAATATGAGTGTAAATATGTTAAAAGTTTTTTTCAAGCTTGCAAACACCTTTTGATACAAAACTTGTTTCCTAAAAATTACAGTTACTTGTTTACAATTGACTTGCATATCTGCTGGACTTTTAATACCGACCAACAATTAAGTGGAGTAGGACAACGAAGAAAAATTGTATATATCATAAATATATCATAATGGTGTACAAAAAGATATAATATTTTTTGTTGTATGATTTCTTGCAGGATTACTGATATATGGATAATAATAATAATAATAATAATAATAATAATAATAATAATAATAATAATAATAATAATAATAATAATAATAGTAATAATAATAATAATAATAATAATAATAATAATAATAATAATAATAATAATAATAATAGTAATAATAATAATAATTTATCCCTTGATCAATCAATACAAGAAACTAAATACAAGGATCATGGTAACAGGTCCTCCAAAAGTGAGTATTATCTCCCATGTATCACAATATATCAAGTCTCTCATCAAAGACTCCTAACTATAATTTATAAACCATATGCTTATTCTGGGTCAAACGAACTTTCTCAAAATAAACAAATATGTGCACAACAAAATGAGAAAAGATTGAATAGGAGATTTATGAAAGTAAAATTAATGATTGTCACAACATGGAACCAAGTCCCATTTGTTCTAAATGATCATTTTCTTTAATGGCATGCCTTTAGTTAGAGGATCGACAATCATTAACTCAATGTTAACGTGTTCAAAAACCACTTAACACATTCTCTTATGGCTAGATATTTAATGTCAATGTGCTTTCTTTAACTTTTGCTTTTATTATTCATAACCATAGATACCGCAACAGAGTTATCACAATATAACTTCGATGACGTAGCAATGAATTCACAACTCTAAATCCAGATATAAAACTCTTCAACCATACACAATGTGAGGTAGCCTAGAAATAAGAAACAAACTTTGCCTCCATAGTGGAAGTAGTAGTCAATGTCTACTTTTTTCTGCTCCAAAATATAACTCCACTAGTTAGAATAAAAACATAACTAGATGTTGATTTTCTAGTATTAATGCAACCAACAAAATCTAAACAGAAGAAGCCTATCACCTCTAAACTATTAGTTTGTTTGTATATGAGCATGAAATCCTTTAATCCTTGAATATATATGATTACATTCTTTGTAGTTTTTTAGTGGTCAACACCTAGATTACTTTGATATCTTACCAAAACTCAAAATGTGATATGTCAAATCTACTGCAAACCTGAGCATACATTAGACTTCCAACAGCCAATGCATATGAAACATTCCTCATCTCTTCCCGTTCAAGATCATTTTCGACTCCAATGTTATAATCTGATTATTGTAAATACACTTCATAATCCCGAGAAATTGTTGATAGATCTTTTGATCTTTATAGATCTTCTTAATGTTGCTTCACTACCTTGATGAGAAACTTGTTGTTCAATTGGTTCCTCAGCAACTTGATCTATCTCCAAGAATTTGTGAAACTCGAATAACTAGTTGTCTAATACGCTCTTGAACCAAAGGAGCATATGAATGACTATGGGTCTATCTTTTGATTTAGAAGGCTAAATTTCATTATGACTATTCTTAATTAAATCACTTTAATTAATCAAGTCATTTACAAGAAACTTTACATTCCCTGATTCCATAATTCTAGGTTCTAGTTTCTTCTCTTGTGGGTTATAAAATGTCACTCAGATGGACATTCCCAAAGGCATATATGTAATAAATTAGGTTTCTAACCTTTGAATAACTCAAAAGGTGTTCTTAAAAAAACATTGGTTAGAACTTGATTCACTATACACAGTTGTCTTAAGTGCTTAAATCTACAAGAATTTAGGAAGTTTTGCAAGACTCCTTATGCTTCTCACTATATCCGTTAAAGTTTGATTTCTTCTTTCTGCCATACCATTTTGATTCGAAGAACTAAACATAGTGTATGAGCAACAATCCAATGTTCTTGAAGAAAGTTCTCGAATGGACGAGGTGCTTGTCCACTCATAATGTATATAGCATTGTATTATCCACCTCTATCTGATCTCACAATCTTAATTTGCTTTCTACTCAAAAACTTTAAAAGCAAATAAAGTTCCATCCTTAGAACGAAGTAAGTAAAGATACATGTATCGTGAGTAATCATTTATTTATAAAGGTGACGAAGTATCTCAGATTACTCGCATACATATCTGGACAACAAATATTTGCATGAATAATTTCTAGTAAGTTTGAACTCCTTTTAGCATGTCTTTTGGACTTACTAGTTTATTTGCTCTTAATGTAATTTACACAAATTTCAAAATTAGTGAAATCTAAAGTATTAAGTACTCTATCATTTACTAATCGCTTCTCAATGGAGATATGTCCCAATCTCCGGTGCCATAACGTAGAGGAATTCTCATTCACAACACATCGCTTTAACCTAGTAGAAACATGCATTGAGCTATAAGCAGTGCAATTTTGAATTTAATGGAGTAAAGTCCATCACACAATTCACAAAAACCAACAACCTTCGATTTATTCAACAAAGTAAAACTATATTCCATAAAATTAAAGGAAACACCTAAAGGTGCAAATCGCAAAATGAAAATTAAGTTTTCATCAAAACTAGGAACACAAAAGACCTTTTCTAAACACAAAATAAAATCACTACTTAAAACCAAATTGCATGTCCAATGGCCTTCACATGTGAACTCATCTTCCTTCCTGAATAGATGCAATGTTGACTTCCCATCGGTCTCCTTAGGTTTTACATACCCTATATGGTATTACAAACATGGGTTGTAGTTCCAAAATCAATCCACCATGTGTTATGATTAATACTATTCATATTAAGATTCATAACAAACAAACAAAAATAATTACCTTTCTTCTCTAGCCAATTCTTAAACTCTGCACAATCCTTCTTCATTGTCCCTTCTTTTTACAAAAGAAACACTTGGACTCCTTCTTTAAACTGGCTTAGAAAACATATTTTCCTTCTTATTAACTTGATTCTTCTTATTCTTAAGAAAATTAATGAAGTTCACCATTTGACCTTCCTCCATTAGCATTTTTTCCTCTTCTTGAACATACATGGTCATTGATTCATTAATAAACCATTTATCCTTATGTGTGTTACAAGCAATTCTAAAAGGAGTATATTGATGAGGCAAAGTATACAAAATATAATGTACTAGAAGGGAATAAAAAATGATAACTTCTAAGGCCTTTAGTTGAGCCATAGTGTCCCTTATGCATATGATGTGATCACGTACTCCCTTAGTCTTATTGAGCTTTAAGGATGAAAAATACATGATAATAGTGTTGGTAAGAAATTTATCAAATGTAATGAATTTTTCATCAATAATCTTTAGTGAATCTCTCACATTGTGATGTTGATCAACAAAACCCCGAGTACAAGCAAAAATTTGCTCTTTATTAACATCATAGAGTGACAATTTAACCTCTACTACTTTTCATAAATATCAATAACATTTGGAGTGTTGGTCTTAGTAATAATAGTGATTCTATTTCTCTAATAGCATAATCAATATTCATCTAACCCGAATGGAAAAGAACTTTCTTCCTCCAAAACTTATAATTATCCCTTTTAGTTTAGGAATACCATAATGGATATCAGAGATATTCACATATTGAGAAACTATTAATTTTTAAAATACATGCTTATCAGCATAATTTGAGACTATAACAAACATCATGTTTTACCAATGCAAACATTTAATAATGAATGAATCTAGTGACATAAAACTTGCTTGTGGGCTAAAGTCTTGCTTAATTAGACTCATATAACCAAATGATAAAACTATTATATTTTATCGATGCAAACACATCTTAATGAATGAATCTAGTGACATAAAACTTGTTTGTGGGCTAAAGTCTTACATACTTAGACTCATACAACCAAATGATAAAACTATTATGTTTTACCGATGCAAACACATGTCTTAGTGAATGAATAGTAACATAAAACTTGTATGTGGGCTAAAGTCTTACTCTATTAGACTCATATAACTAAGTGATAAAATTGTTATGTTTTATCGATGCAAACATATCTTAATGAATGAATCTAGTGACATAAAGCTTGCTTGTGGGTTACTCAAATAGACTCATATAACCTAATGATAAAACTATTATGTTTTATTGATACATGACTTAATGAATGAATTGAGTGACATAAAACATGCATGTGGGTTAAAGTCTTACTTAATTAGACTCAAAACAAATCTCAGATTCCTCTGAGAGATTTTGGCAAAGCCTCTAAGGGTCGCAGTGCCGATGCTTTGAGACCTTTTGTACCCATAAGAACAACACCTAATAATGGGTTAGCGACACCTCCAATGCCAATAATATTAGGTTCGACATCAAACACAAAGAAAAGAAAAAATATTGTTCTAGCCAAGAAGTACTAAGACTGATTAGCCAAAAGCATTCAATGTAATGTGCCATTCTTCTCATCCTGAGTCCCCTTTTAACCACCTTTTCTTGCCTTCTCCCTTTCTTCTCTAGAGACTGCTTCCTTATGGCCCTTTACTCTCCATCCCTTCAACTCTTCAACATCACTTATCCTTATTAGCTATAAACAGTCTTAAATCTTACTTGAAACTTATTAACCTCAAACAAATAGAAATACTTATACCATATTAGTGATCAAATCAGCCATTGAACCTATCACCACACAACCCTTCAAGTCTTAGCTTTTAAAAAGCGTGAGACTTAGAAGTTTGACCCATATCCTATTAGTGATTAGATTGACCATTGGGCCTATCACAACACAACCCCCAAGTCTTAGCTTTTAAGAAGCACAAGACTTAGAAGTTTGGCCATATTTTATTAGTGATCAGGTCTGCCATCAAGCCTATCACCACAAACACAAATGAAGAATCCTAAAAGATAACTGCCACAAATTCAAAACAAGGCAAAAGTATTTAATTGTGCTCTAATACCAAATATAAAATCAATGCGAAAAAAACGAATAAGGACTCACCTTCGGTCATTACCACTACCATGAGAATCCTTTAATGTGATTTTTTGTTTCAAACCCTCACTTTCTAAACTTTGATGCAGTAGAAGAAAGCATATGTGGAATTTATAAAGCTCTCTTTCCTTCAGAGAGTAATTGAGTAATTATCATAATAAATTGTTGTCAATTATATGAGATTACAGTATCAAAATTTATACAACAATTATAAAATTGATTAACAAATGGACCACGTCTATAGAAATAATTGACCATGTGAATATCTTATATTATCCCACATATCACATATTTGGAAAATTTTCAACATTAATTATATATGAATATTTCTTTTGTATACTAGCTTACCCTATTGCATGTGTTGTTTTGCTTATATTTTTTTTGTATCTTTTGCAATGATCACTTAACTGTGTGAGCAAAAGAAAACATAGGTGATGGTGCTCCTCTGATGGAGAACAATAAAACTGTGAAATAGTGCTTAAGTTTCTTGTAGTTGTATAAATATCATAATTATTTTGAGAAACTCTTAAATATCTATAATCATATGTATGTGTTTTATATTATAGTAATAATAATTATTATTATATATATTGTTTTTATTATTATCAATTTTTAATATTTATTTAATAATTTTAAGCTATTAAATAGAATGTTACGTTTAACAATATTGATACTTATGGATAATGGAAAGTCATTCTTTATTTGTCTTATACTCTGGTTGTAATATATAAAATATTTTGACTTTCTTTAAACTTTTCAAAGCTAAGAGTATAATTAATAATTAATGGAATCTTGAACTTTATACATGACAGACATAAAATCAAAATTTGAATAAAAGCTGACAATTAAAAAGTAATAAAAAGAGATAAGAAATGTGTTAAGAGTGTGAATTAAGAACTAAACTACTTTAAAAGCTATGATATTTACAATTACCAATATATTTTCATTATACTCTTTAATTAAAAAATTATTTACTGATAAACTATTTTAAGTAATGCAAATGTGAAGAAGAAAGAATATTAAAAAGATCTTATTTTGGACAGGAATGAGTTTGGTGTGTTAAAATTGTCAAAAAATAATTTTTCAATATTGTGTGGATGGTATGAGATACTATAAAAGCAGCCGACACATGTACGTTGAACTATCTGCTGCTTCCGCGCAAATATTCACTTTAATTTCAAAAAATGGTCCAAACTAAATTATTCTTCATTCAAAAAAACTATAACATATTCTAAATTTTAAATATTCACTTTAATTTCAAAAAATGGTCCAAACTAAATTATTCTTCATTCCAATAAAACTATAACATATTTTCAATTTTAAAATTAGGTTCAGAACAGCTTAGGAGTTTGAGAGGCCTAAAGCAAATTTTAAAAATGATGTATTTTATTTAAAATTTACTTTTCAAATTTTTTGATGCAAAATTATTTATTAAATTGTCATAATTAATTTTATTTAACATTTCTTTCTCAATAGATAATCAGGTTAATACGTCTAATCTTTCTTGGGACATTCTTGATCTTAAATAAGTTTTTATTATCTATATCTTTGAGAAACTCCTCTCAACCTAAACAACTAACATTATAATTGTTAATATTATCTTAATCACTAACTACTTCTCTTTCTCTATTGTTGCTTTCACCTCTATCTATATTATTATTATCTTGTTCATTCAAGAAGCATTCACCTGTATTTTCTAATTCAATTTTCTTATCTATTTTTATAAATTTATTAATAGCTCCTTTTTGTAATGCAATTAATGTCTCAATTCTTATCTTCTTCTTTTTTTTGAATTTTTGAATAGACTGATACAAATTTTATAGTTGACATATCTATATATTTTTATATGAAATAAAAAATTATAATATATAAAATACTACTAAAGATAAGTATATAAAACGAATGTATTAAAACAATAAAACCTAGTTTTGGTTGTCAAGGAAGTAAACTAGATAGTAGATTTGTAGTATCTTAAAGTCTGAAACCTCTTTATCCTTCTCAAGTCTCAACTCTTTCATAAACCTGCATAGTTTATTTTAAGATTAATCATTAATAAAAAATAATTCAAAAAAATTATTGTTTTTCAATATAAGTGGGCAAGATATATGAAAAAAAAAACTCTTGAAACCTGTAAATCGAAAAGTACAGAAAAATAAAACTGGGCAGAAACACATTTGTATTCTAATACAAATCTAAAACAAAATAAAAATAACAACAACACAAATAGATAGAAAAAACATACTAAATAGAAATGTGGATGAAAATATTGGTACACACAGACAACATGAGATTCAAGGAATGTAATATGCTAAAATCCTAAAAAATGAATTTTAGAAGAGAAGAAAGTAAGGAGAGACAATAGAAGTCACTAAGAGGTAAAAAAAGAAAATAGAATACAAATTGATTATAAGAGAATAAAAATATCACTAATCATTCTCCTTTTCGTAAACAAAATTATAATTTACTAAAAAAAGTTTTAACTCATTAATTATCAATTCAATACCAATAAAAGTTATTAGACAATAATAATTTAATTAAATTTTATTTTTATACATAAATTTATAATTAATTTAATAAAGCTATATTAGTAATAAAATATTTTTTTGGGCTTTTTTTTTTCTTAAACATAATTTTATAATTAATTTAATAGATGTATATAAGTATTGAAAAAAAATTTTGAGACCTTTTATCTTAAACATAATTTTATAATTAATTTAATAGAAAATTTTAGTAGTAAAATTTTTTTTTGAGACCTTATTTTGCTGGAGGCCTAAACCCTAACTCACTTTACCCTTGAACCAATCCTGATTAAGCTTAATTATAATTTTAGTTTTTTATTTTACAAAAATAAACAACTTCAAATTTTACAGTTTGCCTACAATTTTTAATTATTTATATTTTTATCTTTAACTTTTTATTATTCATAATTAACTGGAAGAGTTTGATGGTAATTAGTTGGTAAGTATTTTGAAAGAAAAATTATTGTCAAAGGAATAATTGATTGTCTGTGTTATGCATGTGTATCTGTGAAACAATAATAATTCCTAGCATGCACTAAGTATTTGCTAGTGATTTGTTTGGCTTAAAATACACGTTTTGTTTTTTGTTTTTGTTTTTTTTGGCTTACAATACAAGTCGTTAATTATCATTAAACATTTAATCTAAGGATAATTTACTTGTGAGTAAGTGGAACATTAGTTGTTATCCATTCATATACTCTATGTAAGGTAAATATGTTATTTTATAAAAGTGTCTTAAAATGCCTGATAACATGATATTTACTTAATTAATAGTGTAAATGCCTGATAACAATGCTTTTTACTTAATTAATGGTATGCTTATAGAATCAAAATTAATTTACGAATAAAAAAATAAAAATTATTGTGTATCCTTAATTAGAAAGATTTCTGTAACTACTACTCAAGTAATAGTGAAGCAGATCTTTACGCAAGCATTACTTAAACTTTTTTAGGTATTGTGGAAGTTCCCCAATTCGAAAATGTGTACTTTTTTTTTTCTTTTTGAAGGTAGATAATTTGTACTTGAAGTTATTAATATTACAAAAATATAAGCTTACAGATATGTATCAATCCATATATAATTATTTAGTGTTAGAAAACTTGTTGCAATTTATGATTTTTATTTTAAGGGGAAAAATAAAGGGTGTTGAGATGGATAAGAAAAGCACGTTGTCGACATAGAAAAAACGCGTATTACACAGTTACACATATCGAGCCAGTGGTATTTTGAGAAGTTATATGAAGCTAATTTGGATTTTCATTCTCTTGTAACTTATTTTGACTCTTTTTCAACTGTATATTTTTAAATTAACTCACGGATTAACAATATATAATATCATTTTAAGATCTTTTTTCTACTTTTTCTCTTATTTATTATAAGTACATAAAATATTTAAAAAATGAATACTAGTAAAAATATAATTTGTACATACCCGATCTATTATAAGGAATATAATTGATATATATAACAATTAAGGGTTAATAACTAGGGATGTCAAAAAAATTCGTACCCGCGGGTATCCACATATAAAACCCGCAACAAGTAGGAAACGAATATTAAAAATGGATACCCGCTACCCGTGGGTACGGATATTTTTGATACCCGCATGTTAACGGGGCGGGTACGGGTATCATAGTATCCGTACCCATGGATACCCGTACCCGCTAAACTTTAATTAACCCTCACACACATACACACACACACGCACGCACGCACGCGCACGCACGCACGCACGCACGCACGCGCACGCACGCACGTGCACACACACACACACACACGCAGGCACGCATGCACGCACGCGCGCGCGCGCACGCACACACGCACACACACACACACACACACACACACACACACACATATATATATATATATATATATATATATATATATATATATATATTAGTTGGCTATTTTTTTTGTAAGTTGCACATCTTGTTTTCTATCTTGATTCTTCAAACTTTAAGTATTGGTATGTTGTCTTCTTCTAAGTACATCCCTTGACATTCTTCTCTTTCCTTTATTTGAAATTGGACATATACATGAAATCCTATATAGACAATGACGTTTATGGTATGCTTGTTGTCAAATGATGGAATCAAAATAAGAATACTTGACATGTGGCAATTGAGGTTTATTATTTGTTTATTTTGTTTATTTTTTAGGAATGAATTGGAGAAAATGGACTTTTTGATAAAAACACTAATTAAAAAATTTTCATTGTGTTGAAAGTCATTTTATAATTACTTTTATAATTATTTGTACTTGTATAGACTTTAGTTTATTTGAACTTTATTTAAAATTTATGACACAGATGTATTTTATTTCGTTTTATTTGAATTTATGATTAAATATTTATTTTTAAATAATTTTGTAAATATCCGTGGGTACCCGTGGATACCCGCGGATATGAAAAAAATAGGCGGGTACCCGCATAACGGATACCCAACGGATATGGGTACAGGTACGGGACGAATATTTATCCAGCGGGTAGGGTACGGGGGAGCTACTACCCGTACCCTACCCGCCTTGTTGACATCCTTATTAATAACTCATTTCATCTGTAAGGCTAAATTATTTTCTGCTCTTATTTTTAAGGGTTGCTCCTAATCAGTTGGGCCTAAAGGCTTGTCCATAGGGTGACAAGGCCCCTAAAGCAGCCAAGTCCCTCATTCTGCACCCACTTGCCAAGATCAGTGCTCTCGCTCTTCCCTTTTCTCTCCACAGAAGCTCTGCTAGGGTTTGGGTCTTACCCTTCTTTGTGTTAACTCAACCCCATTCTTCAATCCATGTGAGTTGATTCTCCACCGTACCTTTTTCATTCCCAGCTTTGTCATCATGATTCTAACTAGGGTTCACCACCCATTTTGAATCTATTCCACTGTTTTACAGATCGTGAATCTGCTCCGTGGTCGGTAGTACTCACTTGCTTGGGTGTCAGGATATTCTACTAGCTTTTTTCCAGGTAAGGGAAGCTAGGGTTTATGTATTTAAAGTTATTTTGTCGATTTTTGGTCTGTTTGTATGGTTGTGATGCTTGAATGATGTTGTTGGTCGAATAAAAATGTATGGTGTGTGACTATGTTTGATTGATGTGGCGCTACTCTTTTTCTGCATTGCACACTCTTCGTAAAATGAAGATTCCTACTACAGTAACCGTTGGATCGGGCTGAAATTTTAACAGCTGATTCTTAACACAAAATTCTTGACTTTGACCGGTTGGATCTTTAATCGGAGCTCTATAGTCAGAGCAGTTTTTATCGCAAGGTCACTGTAGTTTGGTTGTTGACAACACTGCACACTTTTTATAAAATGAAAGTTACTACTTCGTTAATCGTTGGATCGAGCTGATATTTTAACAGCTAATTCTTAACACATATTTTTTGACTTTGACCGGTCCGATCTTAAATCAGAGCTATGTAGTGACAGCAGTTTGTATCGCAAGATCACTGTAGTTTGGTTGTTGACAACATTGACCTTTGTTGCTTGTTTGGTGTACAACCTTCTTTATAGTTCTTAAATTAAGTTGGTTCTTGTTTCATTTGGTTCTTGATTCAATCATATTTAATTTGAATATAAATACAAAAATTTTTTGAGCTTTACACATGCTGCGGTTTTATTTCTAAAATCCCAAAATTGTTTGCATAATGTGATGTTAAGTTGGATTGCTATGTTAAAGCATGAGATGAGTGAATATGCATGAGTAAAGATGGTTTATGGGCGGTGAATGATGAGTTTGGCTTGATCTTGGTATGGAATATACATGAATGGTTGGTTATATATGTGGTCATGAATTTGGTATGAATGAGAAAATATATAGTCTACGATGAATGAGTTTAACATGATTTGGATATGCTACATGTATGGCTGGTTCCATGGTTTGAGAATGATGAGTTGGTATGGATTTGACATGGAATATGAGTGAGGGTTGGTTATAAAGGT
>Ga0209589_1002167_pt1 | contig 33672 bp, 28 predicted proteins | sample CowpeawhiteBW_FD_187525 | JGI IMG/M metagenome (GOLD analysis project Ga0209589, IMG submission 187525) | Root nodule microbial communities of legume samples collected from California USA - Cow pea white BW (SPAdes) (version 2) | ecosystem: Host-associated > Plants > Roots > Nodule | place: USA...
GGGGTCCACGCGTATTTATAGAGCATTAATGACGTTTGACCATTTCATGGGCTGGGCCTTGACTTGGGCTCTAGGTGGGGCTTGCGAGTGGGCCAGGGCCCAAACCCAGGCCCTTAAGATTTATTGAATGCGGGGGCTTCTATCATACTGAGTGTATTGAAGTAGTCGGCTTAGGCTGTAATCTTACCAGATATGCTTGAGTAGTCGGTCTAGACCGACTACTTGCCTTGATGGCTTATGTTGGTGATATGAGGTGCAGGTTGTCCCTTTAGACGTTTAGTTTAGGTTAAAACCGGTACAAGTTAGGCTAACTCGGCCTAGGCTGGATACTTGGCGGCCTCGATATGCACATTGTTTACTTATTTGGTCGAGTTTGGCTAGGTACGGTACAAAATGTATCATGTTTCTCAATTCATACTTATCACATGCATACCGATATACCATCCAACTAATTGTCACATTTTATACATAACAGCCCTTTCATCCCAGTCCAAATTCAACCATACATGTCAAGCATAGCCGCATACAATAAGCAAGGAAAATAGTTAATACCAGCAGGGAGCCACATTAGCCAACACAACAGCCCTTGTCAAGGTCTTTTCGCCCAAGCTAAAGGTCCTCGCCCAGGCGAAAGGGGGTTCCTTTCGCTCAGGCGACCCATTCTTGCTTAGGCGAGAGCCCAACAATGGCCATTGCAAGAATTTCATCGAGTTCTTGCTCAGGTGACAACGTCTCGCCTAAGCGACACTACGCCTCGCTAAAAAATAAAGCCAGTCGCCTAGGCGACCACTCGAGCTGAAATCCAAGGGTGAGTTCCTGCTACTCTCGCTTAGGCGAAAGTTACTCGCTTGGGCGAGATTAGCAGGTTTCTCACCTGCCAACACATGCATCTTCTCATTCAATCAAACATACACACACACACACAACAACCATGTTCATACATCCAACAACAAGGTTCAAGCACCAAAGACACAAGAGCAGTCCAGAAACACGCAAAATACTTCAAAGAAAAACGTAAACCCTAGCTCCCCTTACCTTTTCGGATGCTAAACACAATAAGCCCACAACTAAGGAGGACCACAGCTCCAGGAACTACAGTAGTGAGCTGCAACATGAAAATCGAGACAACACATGGTATAAGGACCGGGAAACAATGAAGAATAAGAGGGGAAAGACCGGGAAACCCTAAAGGTTACTTACTTGGAAACGAAAATGGTCCTAGCTAGCTCAAGGAGGGAAGTTCACTATGCCCTAGCAGAGCTCTCAAGTTCCAGCAGAGAGAGATGGAAGAGAATTTTCTTTTCTGAAAAAGTGAAAAGTGAGAGTGTGACAGCTGGGCAGGGTATTAGGGGTCCCTTTCATGGGTTGGCCTTGGGCCTACGAAAAGGCCAGGCCCAAACACATAAGAGCTGAAGAAGAAAGAAAGAAAAAAAAATGGGGCTTACAATGGATGTTATAAAGATCCCCACTGGACATTAGATAACAAGCTATCTAGATGTGAAGGTTCACTTCTAGAGGTTGTAGAGATGGAGAGTGATGGATTGAATTAAGACCCAAAACAAAAAGATGAACATAACATGATTGCCAAATTGAAAAGACAAGAAAACAAGATAAAAATGGAAGCAATGATAACGAACAAGGGAGTACACCACTCTTAGGTAAGGACCATAAGGTCAACTGTTTCCTAGAGATGAGTGATGGAATCATTGCCTGCTAAGAAAAATAAGGAAAATGAGAGCTTTCACTCCTTGGAGAAAGGTCTCACGATTGGTTGAAACATATAATGTATAAACTCAAAATGGTCAACCCTTTTACAAGCTTATGAACACTCTTTATAAACAAAAGTGCAAAAGGATGTCTCAGCAATTACAAAACCCTACATTCTAAAAGTTAGGTTAAATGGAAAGAACGAATGGAATGAAATAAGCTCTCCAATGTGGATTCTCGACCTAGAGAAGTTGGCGCCTCCATGTGGTCCACTTATACCACCAAGGTAGAAGTTGCTTTTGCTTTTACTTTGTGCTTTTGCCTTTTCTCTCTTATCACCTTTCCATGTGGTTCAATGATACTTTGCCATGTGGGAGTGTTTTAATCCATATCCATTAGTGATCATCCAAGCCTTTTTAACCTAATTAAACACACAAAATACATAAACATAGATTAGCATGTTGGCTGAAGTCAAGTCAACTCTAGTTAATAAGTCAAACTTAGTCAAAGGTCAACAAGTCAACTATGGTTGAGTCAATTAAGTCAACTTAGGGAAATCACATAATGAAATGCAAAACAAGGATAAATATGAAAGACTAGAAGTCTCCCCTCTAGACATGTTTTTTGTGATCTTTCTTGAGAGAGCTACCATTGCATTATGTAGTCAAGCCTTCATCATTCTCCCCTTCTTGGAGAGAATTCGACTACAAATTCTTATACCCTACATCACAAAGAGAAAGATCACACACATTAAATGAGTTAGTCATGTTATAACTAGAAGGTAAGTCTAACTCACATGCATTGTTGTTGATCTTCCTAATGATTTGGAAATGACCATCTCCTTTTGGGAGGAGCTTGGACTTCCTTTAAGTAGGGAGCCTCTCCTTTCTCAAGTAAAGTCAAACCTAATCTCCCTCCTTGAATATGACTTCCTTTCTTCTTTTGTTACCAACCTCTTGATGTTTCTTCACCCTTTTCTTAATGGATTCCTTAACTTGCACATGCAAGTCTTCGATCATCTTAGCTTTTATTTTCCCATCTTGGTAAGTCCATGCCTCATGAGTGTGGAGGGGAAGAAGATCCAAGGGAGTAAAGGGATTGAACCCATAAACAACCTGAAAAGGGGAGTGGGAAGTAGTGGAGTGCACCACCCTATTGTTTGCAAACTCAATGTGAGGAAGAGGTTCCTCCCACTCTCTATTGTTTTAGACGATCATGCATCTCAACATTTGGCCATCACTTTAAGGGTGATAAGTTGTAGAAAAGATATGTTTGGTTCCAAGCCTCCCCCACAATGTTCTCCAAAAGGGGCTAAAGAACTTGATATTCCTATCACTCACAATAGTTCTAGAGATGCCATGTAGTCTTACAACTTCCTTAAAGAAAAGATTTACAATGTAAGTTCCATCATCAACTTTGTGGCATGGGCAAAATAAGCCATTTTTGAAAATCTATCTACTACCACAAAGATGAAATCCCTATCCTTTCTTGTCCTTGGGAGCCCTAAAAATAATCCATGGAAATGTTAACCCAAGGCATGGAAGGGATGGGAAAAGGAGTGTAAATACCATGAGGCTGGACTCTAGACTTTGCTTTCATGCATGCTATGCAAATTTTACAATGATTATTTACATGCTTTCTCACGTGAGGCCAATAGAAGTGCGCTTTCAAGACTTCCAAAGGCTTGTTGGCCCCAAAATGTCTCATTAAACCTCTCTCATGTGCCTCTCTTATAAGTGATGCTCTTAAAGAACCTTGGGGAATTCAAAGCCTTTTACCTTTGAAAAGGTATTGATTGAGGAGATAAAAGTCTTTGTTAGTCCTTAGGTGGCATTCATTAAAAATGGAAGAGAAGTCATCATCTTTAGTATACAATTCCTTAATGTATCAAAGCTAAGAAATTTGGTTTCAAGCATGAAAAGAAGGAAATACCTTCTTGAAAGTGCATTTGCCACTATGTTGGCTTTTCCTTGACCGTGCTTGATCACATAGGAGAATTGTTTAAGAAATTGTATGTACCTAGCATGTGTCTTGTGCAACTTGTCTTGTCCTTTCAAAAAGTTTAGGGATATATGATAACTATGGATCACAAACTCCTTGGAAAGGTGGTAGTGCTACCAAGTTTTCAAAGTCCTCACAAGAGCATAAAGCTCATTGTCATAGGTAGAGAGCGTAATTGATGTGACTACACGTAAACTTCTCACTAAAGTATGCTATGGGGTACCTTTCTTGGAGAAGCACGACCCCGATACCTACATTTGATGCATCACACTCAATTTCAAATATCTTGGAAAAGTTAGGAAGGGTTAGAAGTGGTGCATTGATCAATTTTTATTTTAAAGTTTTGAAGGCCTTTGTTTGATCAATTCTCCACTTGAAGTCCACACCTTTCTTAACCAATTCATTCAAAGGGGGGCTATTGTGCTAAAACTTTTCACAAACCTTCTATAGAACCTAGCTAATCCATGAAAAGATCTAAGTTCACTCACATTCTTGGGTGTAGGCCACTCCTTAACAACCACAACTTTTTTTTAGTCCACATGGACCCCATGTAGATTGATTTTAAACCCTAGGAAGATCACATGATCCATTCCAAAAATGCATTTCTCCAAGTTAGCATACAAAGACTCCTTCCTTATGGTCTCTAACACACTTCTCAAATGATGCACATGCTCCTCCCTAAACAAGCTATAACTCAAAAGATCATCAAAATAGACCACAACAAACTTGCCTAAGAAGTCTCTAAGCACATGATGCATGAGTCTCATTAAGGTACTAGGTGCGTTGGTCAAGCCAAAAGGCACGACTAACCACTCATGCAATCCAAAATTAGTCTTGAAAGAGGTTTCCGTTCGTCACACGCTTTGATTCTAATTTGATTGTACGCACCTTTTCAAGTCTATTTTAGAAAATATGGTGACACCATGTAACTCATCCAACAAATCATCTAACCTAGGAATAAGATGCCTATATTAGATGATTATGTTATTGATAGCCCTACAATCTATGCACATTCTCCATGTTCCATCATTTTTGGGGTCTAGAATCATGGGTATTGCACAAGGATTCATGTTATGTTGCACCTACTCTTTTTCAACCAACTTTTCCACTTGGTTTTGGATTTCCTTTGCCTCTTTGGGACTAGTCCTATAGGCTGGCCTATTAGGCAAATATGAGCCTTGGATAAAGTCAATTTGGTGTTCTATGCCTCTTTGTGGTGGAAGCCCCTTTGGAGGCTCTTGAAAAACATCTTGGAACTCATCTAAGACTAAAGACAAGTCTTAAGGACATGATGAGTAAGGCTTTTGGAAGGAGGGGGAAGACTCACTAGGATAAGCTATTAGGACTTGCTTTTGGGCAAGCATTACTTTTTTGGCCCCTTTGAGGGAGATCATGGTCTTCTTAACCTCTTTACCATGACATGCTTTCATTTGTGCCTTCTCCTATTCTTTTTTAAAGCATTTACATTTGGTCCTCATTGACTTATTTGGGTGAAAGAGGTAGAAGGGTGACATTCTTGCCTCGAAAGTTAAAAGAAAATTCGTTGGTATGATATAATGAAAAGCTTTTTTCAAATTGTCATGGCCTACCAAGTAAAATGTCAATTGCTTCCATGGGTACTAGGTCACACAAAACCGCATCCTTGTAACTTCCAATGGAGAAGTTGATGAGGACTTGCTTGTCAACTTTGATTTGTCCTTCCTCATTAAGCAAGAAAGCTTATAAGGCTTGGCATGAGGGATGGTTTTTAAGCCAAGTTTGTCCACAACCCTTGTGCTAACAACATTGACACAACTTCCACTTTCAATTATGAGGGAGCAAAGCTTGTTGTTGATTAGGTATCTTAACTAGAGAAGAGGCACAATTGAAGTTGTATTATTAGTTGCAAAATGTAATGGAATGAATAAATCCAATAACAACCATGTACCTCTTGTTCAACTATGAAATATGTGTTGTTCCAACACAAAGTTCTAAATAACTTTACATAGATATATCTTGTACTAATATTATTGAGCAACCTTTATGAAGGTTCAATCTCAAATATTTGCTCCCATTAGGATAATTTCCCTCTAGATGACACAACTAGATATATCACCATGTTTGGTAGATATTCTTGTTGGTCATTTGGTGATGAATATTGCATTCTTTGTTCTTTAAGGCCAAGAATACATAAATTCCTTAGGTAGTGCCTATCTAAGTCTTGAAAAACTTACTCAATTCCTTGACATAAGATTTGTTCAATGCCTACTATAATAGTTAGAGTAGTGGGGCCAAACATAATCCCATCCTTGGTGACTTGCACTACTTGACTTCCTAGGACCTTCCAACAACTAGATCAAGCTCTAAGACATATCCTAAGATAAACATTAAGAATAAACTGAATCAATGCAAAGCATAAACGTATAAATATAATTGCATAAGCAAAAAGAGAGTATAGAGAAATTATTAATCCAATCAATCACAATGAAGCTTAAATACCCAAGATGAGTAGTATGTTGTTGTACAAATTTAGTATCAACTAACTAATGTAAGACCTGTGAAATTTAATTAATTAAATAAATAATTAATTAATAAATGCGGGTAGTGAGAGCCTTTATGACATTAATTATTGATTGAGGTGATGTGGAAAAGTACTAGCTCAAATGGTTGAGAGTACTTGGTTATGTGAGAGGACTTGGGTTCAAGTCCTATGTATTCCAATTATTCGTTATTTAATTATTATTATTATTATTTTAGTATGCTTAATCATGTTGGGTGATAATATAATCTTAGGATTATATGAATTATGTAAGACCCAGGAAATTCATACAATTCATAATTAATAAAGTATAAGAAATGAGGGAGTTCTTTGATAAACCCTAGACAAGAAACAATGTTAACCTAAGTGCTTTAGAGCACTTGATTATGTTGAGGGGACTTGGGTTCGAGTCCTGAGCATGTCATTAGTAGATCTATTTAATTCTGTTTTATTTTGCAATTATACTGTGAATGTGTAAACATGATTTAAGTTCATACGAATGGGTGAATTGACATGAATAATGTGAAGGGGGGGATACACAGAGAGGAGGCTTTGATAGGTAAGGGGAGCTGTCTATGTTTGTTACTTGTATTTTACTGTTCTGGAATGATTTTATGGCTTGACAATTGAGTTTCCTTTTCATTTCACGTTAATTTTCATAAGTTCTGGACATCTGCCCAAAAAGCACCCGGCGGCTAAGAATGCTCCGCCAGGCGACACATCCATTTCTGATCGATTACTGGGCTCTGTGACAAACCGCCTGGCGGCAATAGGGAACCGCCAGGCGACGTGCACTAGAGTTGCGTGATTTGTTGTGTTTTGATGTATTTGTGATATGTTTGGACTTCTGAAATTATACGATATCGGTAATATTCTTTTTGGCGTGATTAGATGATGATGTAAATATGGGTGTGGATGTGATAACATTTGTGGTTGGGTACCAATGCATGATTACTATGGGATATGTTTGATTGCTAATTGGAATGTACAGGAAGCAACAATGTGTTATTGGAATCCTTAATTAGAATGCATAAAATGATATGTGCGTGTTAATTAAATGAATGCATATGGTTGAAGAAATTGAAATGGGAATTTAGGGATAATAGAGTTTCTGCATACGCGAGGAAATCTGGATGTTTCCAAGTTCCTGATGCGCCGCCCGGCAATATCCAATGAGTACTTGCTTTGGTTGATGTTTGATGATTCGATGATTTGAAGTGTTGTAAAATACTTGAATGTGCTGATCTGAATGTATGACTGAATGGCTGGATGTGTTGGAAACCCTTGGAAGTGTCTAAACCAGTAAAAGATTGTTTTTACTGGTGTGGCGCTTGGCGGTAGGAGAAGCTCCACCAGGCAATAAGCCACGAACAAGGGAATCATTGGGAGAGTAGCGCCCGGTGGCAGAGAGACACCGCCAGGCAGTCTGAAGCCTGTTCGCCTAGCGGCGCTTGGGACGCGCCAGGCGATAACGCAGGGTCAGGGGTCCTTTGTAGATGGTTTTGCATGGACGATTTTGATGGCTTGGTCAGGGATATGCTAGATTGTTACGAGTGGGGAGGTTCGTAACGGAGACGTGAGATGTGTGATTGATGCGGGCTAGGTGGTTCGTATCTATTGTACTCTTGTGTTGGGATACGAGCGGGTAGGTTCGTATGTTCCGTGCTCACACTTGAGGCTACTATGAGCGGGGGGTTCATAGTAGGTGTTCACGCATGTTGGACTACGAGCGGGCAGGTTCGTAGAGTTGGAGTACGGGCGGGGAGATCCGTAGAGTTGGACCACGAGCGGGTAGGTTCGTGGGAGCATGATAATCCCTAAGGACCAAGGTTGTGAATGGATCTTTTCTCATATAGGTTATGAGATTGGGGTATATTGTTATAAAAAGGTCAATAAACTAAAATTGGCTAAGTTAGATTGGGTGAGAGTCAATTCTTATTATCTTATTATTTGTATTATTTTTCTTTTTCAGCTCATCCTTCTTGTTTGTGTGTTTGTGTTTGGCGATGATCACGTGACTTGTCACGTGGGAGCAGATGTGACTTCAGGTGATAATGCTGATCCATACCGACGGAGCGGGGGCTTACGATGGGAGATTTTTCCTTATATTTCATTTTCATACATTTTGTGATAGACATTATGATGTTTTTCTCTATTATGAACTTGTAATAAAGATGAAGTATTGTGATTGGATTATCACGAGAGAAGTTTTAAATTTTCCTGCACTTGGGAACTTTATATAATGTTTGGATTTCCAAAAGAAATTTCATGATTTATGCTTTATCTAGTAATATCCATTTGGGGTGTTACAAATTATCAAGAAACATGAATTGGTTAAATGGTTGTGCATTGATTTTGACATAACCATGATTATGGGTTCAAACCTTGGTAGACATGAATTAAACTTTCTTTTTGCTAAACTTAGTTTTGGCAAGAATGTGAAAAGGTAAGGAACCCTAGCTGGCCAAGGAGCAGCCAGGAGGAGTTGGAAAAAACAACCCATTATGATTCATTGAATGGCAATTACCTTTAAACATTTAACCATATTTCGTTTTGGCCAATTAACATTAATTAAAGTACAATTAAAGAGGCAAAATAGGGGGAGAGGAAGGGGAATTGAGAGCTGAAAGTATTCTGCAGTTTAGATAGGAGATTCAGGACGAAATTGGAGAGTGTTGGGGCAAGCTAGAGGAAGGCCATTGGCGAGCAAGTAGGAACTCTCAATTGTCCAAAATTTAAGCAAGGAATCCAGGTTAGGGGAGTTCTATTCTGTATTTGTGTGTCAAATATATGGTTTCGTGCTATACTTCTTGAATGGGGTGCATTTTTCTGCATTTTTGCTTGAACCTTGTCACCTTTCTGGAAAATCTAAAAAACCGCCTGGTGGTGTTGAAGGCCTGCACGGAAACTCATACCATCAGAACCCATTTTTCTGGGCTTTTCTATAACATGATTAGATTATGAAACCTGGATGTTGTGTGCATGTGAAAGTGCTCCTGCAGAGAACAAATAAGACCAGTTAGGCACAAGTATCACCTTACCCATATCCACTATCTCCTCGGTTGGCTTCTCCCCTTCTTGTATATATCGGCTTGGACCCAAGAGGGGTTACCTGTAGAAGGGAATCCGAAGCTTAAGTCAGCCAAAGCTCTCAAAGTCAAATCAGGTGATTAATGGAGTAATGAATGTGTACCTTTAATTTGTGGGGTCCATGTGTATTTATAGATTATTAATTATGTTTGCCCATTTCGTGGGCTGGGCCCTAGTTTGGGCCATAGGTGGGCCTAGGCCCTTAGTCTCGACTATTGGGGACTCACTGGATATCAGGGGGCTATGATTTCACTGAGTGTCTTAAGGTTGTCGGCATAAACCGACTACTCCCTTTGGCAGTTTGTGTTGCTCATATGTTGTCCTAGGCGGGTTATTCCTCTTAGCGTCTTATGTTACCGATTCAGGCCGGTTAGGCTTAGGTCAGCCCAAGCTGGTTACTTGAATGATTTTGCGTGTAGGTATGGTGATTGTTTTTTATTATTATTTGGTTAAATTGGCTCGGTGTTGTACATCAGTCCCCCAGCCTTTGCCGATATAGGTATGTCGGTCAAGAGTGATATGTGTTGATATGCCAGTGGGACCGGTTAGGTGTGGTACACCAGTCCCCCAGCCTTTAAGTGTGATGAACAGTGTTAAGGCTAAAGGCGGGAAAAGGTTGGTAGCAAGTGAAGGGATGTCAGAGGTCAAATCAAATAGGGGTTTTTGCACCGTCGTTTCTGATACTCATGGCTTTTGAGATGGTTGTGTCGATTGGTATGGGTTGTGATTTTGGCGGGAAGAGGTTTCATCTTTTGGGATTCACACCTATAAATATGGATTTTACGATGTGTGAATGCTTGTTGGTTCATTTGCTAGAATTTCACATTCAGAGATCTTGTGTGCGTTATACCTGTCCGACTAGTTCTTAGTTCCTACCGTCAACTTTTCAGAAAAAAGGTATGTCTAGTAGTGATAGTGTGTCGTTGTCTTCATCCAGTAGTGAAAGTATGAAGTCTGGGGGAGTATAGGTAGACACTTTGAGGAGGAGAGTACTAGTTTTGCGGGCATGGTAGGCAGAATTCCGGTGGAAACGGTAACTGAGGTGCGAGAAGACCCTCTAGAAGAGTTAGCGAAGAGTACCTGGCCGGCCAAGGGAGGCTATGGGTGGGTGGCTGCTGACGTTCGTAATCAATCGTCTTTGTTTCGGTGGTCTCGTCTGTTGAACTCTTGGTTAAATTGTACCCCTGTTATCGCGAAAGGTGTAAATAGGGGTATCGTTGCCTTTGAGCGGGTGAGCGCCATTGACCGCGTATGCCACGGGCAAGAGGGGACGACCGAGAAGTTTTTTTATATGTACATGTGCCATTTCTCCCAGCTGCATGTGAGGTTATCGCTGGAAGACTTTACCATGGGGGTACTGCGTGCGCTGAACGTTGCACCTACACAGTTTCATCCAAACAGTTGGGCCTATATGCAAGCCTTCCGTGTTTTGTGCCAATCACTATACCTACAACCTTCTCCTCATGCATTTTTGTACTTCTATGACACTAGGCCCCGCCAGCCGACTACTTGGTTATCTTTGGTGAGCTGCCCTAGCATCAACAGATTTGACGCATTCTCTCAGTCCTTCAAGCATTTCAAAGACGGACACTTTAAAGTTGTGGTGAAAGAGGAGGTTAGGTCCCATTTCCTTAATGCAGATGGGAGCACAAAGTTCCCGTTTAGCTGGACGGGAAGTCCTTCTCGATATAAGGACATGGGTACCGACGAGTTGTCGGTGGTTGATAAGGAGGTGGTAGAGGTCTTGATGAAGTTCACCGATAAGTTTCCCACTAAGGGTCTAGTTAGAGTTTATAATTCGGTTCACCCGATTATTGATATAGAAGGTATCTGTTTATTACTTAAACTATACTAATGCTTGTAAGTTGACTTAACCGGGTTTTGATGTGTTGTTGTAGGGCACATGGCTCAATCTGGAAAAAAGAACCTGGCACTTTTCCAAGCGTTGAGGAAGGAGATGGCCGCCAAGGCTAAAACAGCCAGGAACACTGATGTTCCCAACTTGCAGGAGTCGCTGGTTAAGGTGCACGTGCACGGCGGTACTAAGAGAAAGGTTTAGTTGCCTGCTCGACCCGGCAAGGGTAAAGATGTAAAGAAGGTCAGGGCGACATTGCTTGGGGCGGGGTCAGCCAGTGGGACAAAAGGGCCAGAGTCCGGTTTGATTGAGTTGCCGAAAACGTCAATTAGGAAAGATATTGCTATTAATCTTCCAGCGACAATCGTCAACTCTATCGACGATATGGAGGCGGATCATCTCGTAAGGGCCATGGTTGAATTTGGAAGCAAGGCATTGATACTGAGTCACCGGGTTGGGTCTTTGTACCGACGAGAAGTGAAGGAGGGAGGTAGGGAAAATGTGGAGGAATTGCAAGGAAAAGTTGATAAGTTTGAGGAGGAGAGGGCCGCTTGGAAGAAGGAGAGGGAGAGTTGGGAGGAGGAGAGGAAAAGGTTGAGAACTTGGAAAGTTCGTTGCTTGGATTCGGAGGGAAAACTTAATAAGAGGATAGCAGACCTAGAGGCTGACTATGATGACTTGAAGGAAAAATATGAGGGTGCTGAGGTTGAACTTGATGATTTGAAGGGTTGTATTATCCAAGAGCATATTAATGGGTTCCAAAAGGGGTTGCGGTAGGCGACCTTCTTTTATAAGGATGTTGATGTTGTTGATTCTAAGTTTGATGTAAATAAAGATGTTGTTGATGGGCAACTCGTTAACGAGGTTGAGAGTAGCCCGGAGGAGGAGGTGGAAAAGGAAGCGGCCGAGGAGGAGAAGGAAACGTCGATTGTCGTGGAAGGTGGCGATGACAAGGCGGAATAGGACTTTCATTTTTTATGATTTGAAATTGTTATTGAGCCTATGTTTGTAATAATTGGTACATTATGTGTGTGGCACTATGTGCATTTCTTTGCTTTTATTTTAATATGATTAATGCTTTAAGTATGCTATTTTGTTTGTCGGATGTCAATAGTATTTATGTTTGGCGAATTCAGTCGTTTGTTAAGGGTGTTCGACCCAGGCAGCTTACTTGTGGTAAGGGTGGGGAACTTAAACGAATTAACCAACAAGTTAAGGGTGTTCGACCCAGGCCGCTTACTTGTGGTAAGGGTGCGGAACTTAAACGAATTAATCAACAAGTTAAGGGTGTTCGACCCAGGCCGCTTACTTGTGGTAAGGGTGGGGAACATAAACGAATTAACCAACAAGTTAAGGGTGTTCGACCCAGGCCGCTTAGTTGTGGTAAGGATGGGGAACTTAAACGAATTAACCAACAAGTTAAAGGTGTTCGACCTAGGTCGCTTACTTGTGGTAAGGGTGGGGAACTTAAACGAATTAACCAACAAGTTAAGGGTGTTCGACCCAGGCTACTTACTTGTGTAAGGGTGGGAAACTTAAATCAATTAACCAACAAGTTAAGGGTGTTCGACCTAGACCGCTTACTTGTGGTAAGGGTTCGAAACTTAAACGAATTAACCAACAAGTTAAGGGTGTTCGACCCAGGCCGCTTATTGTGGTAAGGGTGGGGAACTTAAATGAATATGAGAAGTGAAGTAAAGAATGGTCGTAAAGTTGGGAACCCTTTGTATTATTCATTGAATCTGGGGTGCCTCGTTAAAACCTCCCCCTCCAAAACCCTCCTTAGGGAAAAAAGACCAGGTGAGGAAAAAGAGTACACCCAGGGTTATAAGTGTTTGGTGCGATGCAATATATGTTTTTAACTAAAGTAGAACTTGAGATGGGACACATTCCATGTATTGGGTATTTCTTCCTCAGATAACTGCTCCAGCCGGTATGCTCCTCCCCCAGCGTCTTCACGTATTCGGTATGGGTCATCCTAATTGGCGGAGAACTTGCCATCCTTCTTTCTTGCACTGCTGGCCATTCTCCAAACTAAGTCTCCTTTTGCGAATGATCGTGGGCATAGGTTGGCGTTATATTTCCTGGCGGCTCTTTGTTTGGTAGCTAAGTTGCGTATTTGAGCTTTTTCTCTTAGCTCGGGTAGGAGGTCAAGGTGGGTGGCCATGTTTTGATGATTGTGGGTTGGGTCGTATAGTTCTGGGCGCAGGAGTGGTTCACTAATTTCAACAGGTATCATGGCGTCTGCACCGTATACTAGGCTGAATGGAGACTTGTTCATTGCTGATTGAGGGGTACACCTGTAGGCCCACAACACTTCTACTAGTTCTTCTGGCCATAGGCTTTTGGCGCTGTCCAACCGCTTGCGTAGCTCTAGTAGGATAACCTTGTTTGCTTCCTCAGCCTGTCCGTTGGTCTGTGGGTGTTCAATAGAGCTGGTTATGTGTTTGATGCCTAGACCGGTGTAGAATTTAACGAGTTCTTTATCTATAAACTATCGGCCATTGTCAGTGATGATGGTATGTGGGACACCATATTGGCATATAATATCCTTCCAAACAAACTGTTGGACTTGCTAGGCTGTGATGGTGGTTAGTGGTTTGGCCTCTATCCACTTGGTAAAGTAATCGACGGCTACTATCAAGAATTTTACTTGGTCTTTGCCGGGGGAGAAGGGGCCGAGGATGTTCATTCCCCACTTTGCGAAGGGCCACGGGGATAGGATAGAATGAAGTTGTTCTTGTTTCTGATGAATGAGGTTGCCATGTTTCTGGCATGGTTTGCATTTTTTGACGAAGTCTCGGCAGTCTGCTTCCACAGTCGGCCAGAAGTAACCGGCGCGAAGGATTCTGGTAGTCATGGTGCGTGTGCCGAAATGGTAGCCGCATATGCCTTCGTGTAATTCCTTAATCATGTACTGGGCTTGTTCTGTAGTGACGCATTTGAGAAGCGGTTGGCCATATCTGCGTTTGTAAAGATCATCGCCTATCATGGTATATCTGGCGACCTTAGCCATCCAAGTTTTGTCAGCATCTAGTTGGGGGTTGCCGGTTTGGAGATATTGGATATAAGGGGTGGTCTAGTTGTGGGCTTGGGGATGGGTGAGGTTGTTGGCTGGGGTGTGGGTTAGGTTATGGCAAGTATTTGTGATGGAAGGTGTGGATAGTGTCTGTTGCAATAGGGATCGATGGCGGCTTTTTAATTTGGTGCTGGCTAATTTGGATAGGATGTCGGCTTTGATGTTGTCGGTCCTAAGGATATGTTCGATGCGGACTTGGTCAAAAGCGGATTGAATGACTGCACAAACTAGATGGTAATATTGTAAAAGGGTAGGGTCCTTAACGAAGTCTAGGAGGCATTGGGCTTTTATGGGGCAATGGGGTTCGTAACGAATGTTAAATTCGGATAACTCAACGACCCAAGACGACATCCGTCCTGCCAGGTCTGGTTTTTACAATATCTTCTGGATTGGGTAATCGGTTTTGACAGTGATGTTGTGGTTTTGGAAGTATGGGCGCAGGTGGCGAGCTGCGTTTACCAAAGATAGGGTCAGCTTTTCCACCATTTGGTATTTGGTTTCAGGATCTTGCAACGTTCTGCTGACAAAGTAAACAGGATGCTGCATGCCGCCTACATCCTGAACAAGTGCGGCGCTGATTGTGTGATCGGTGGTTGTGATGTAAACCAGTAAGGGTTGATAAGTATCCAGCTTGTGGAGAATAGGTGGTGAGGTAAGGGTGGTTTTCAGCAGGGTGTTGATAGTGCCATGTAGGGGAGGGTCGGTAGGGGTAACATCGGTGCGAGCCGATTGGGGGTCCTGGTTAGTGGGTTGGGTAGGGTGTCTATCGTGGCGAGAGTCGTGGGGAGGGCGTCTGTGGTCAGATCAAGGAGGGTGATGGGCTCGAGAGGAATGATCATCTCTGCGGATGAAGTAGCGAAAGTGGCCAACACGAACCAGTTCTTCAATTTTATCCTGGAGTGCTTTGGAATCCTCTGTAGTGTGGCCATGGTTGCGGTGGTAGCAACAATATTTGGTCATATCAGCATTGGGGGGAGTGGTCGTCTTGCGCGGTGGCAGGATGAGGTAAGCTTGTAAGGCCTCATCAAGGAGGCGGGATCTGGGGACATTAAGGAGGGTGTATCTAGTAAAGTGGGGTTGGCGGAGCTCTCGTGGTCTGGGATCAGGGCGGGGGGTGGTAGGGTGGGGTTGGCAGTGGTGGCTGCATAGTTATTGCAGAATTTGGTGTGGAGGGTCTGCATTTCCTCCATTCGAACATAGTCGGCAGCACGCAACTTGAGCTCGTGCATAAAGGTAGGTGGGTGGAGGTAGACATTGTTGGCGAAAGGGTCGGGTTAGAGGGTAAGGGCCATACATTGGAGGATCATTTCCTGGTTGAGGTGTGGGGTGCGAAAGGCTGCCTTACTGAAACGATCGATGAATGCCCTGAGTGGCTCACCTTGTTCTTGCCTGATGCCTATGAGGGATATTGTAGTAGTTTGATGTGGGCGGCTGCCAGCGAAATGGGTTGAGAACATGTGTGAGAGGGCGTCGAAACTATCGATTGAGTATGGTGGGAGGGTTGTGAACCATTCGAGAGTGGGGCCTTTGAGGGTGGTGGGAAAGGCTTTGCAGAAGACTGCATCTTGGGAGGTGTATAGGGCAACATGAGTGATGTAGACTTTAAGGTGTTCGTCGGGGTCAGTTTCACCAGTGTAGCGGTCTAGTGTGAAGAGTTCCCACTGGGTGGGAAGGGGGGTGTTGGCGATGAAGTTGATGAAGGGCTGGCGACGTTTGGGTTGGTGTGGTGGTAGTGGATGGGGGGAATTGTATGGTGGACAAGGGTGTGAAAGGTGGAGGTGAAGTTGTGAGGGGGGATGTGGGTCGCAGGGAGGTAGTGTGGGTTATAAGGTGGGGCATGGGTGGTATGTAAGGTGGTAGGTATATTGTAGGGGACCTGGGTGGTGGGGAGGGAAGCAGCAGGGGTAGGGGCCGCGGTGTGCCCTGGTAGGTGGAGGGGAAGTGAGTGGGATGGGTTGAGGGAATGGGTGTTTATTGGGTGGTGGTGAAGGTGTGAGGGGTGGGGTTGTATTCGCTTTCTTCTTTTGTAGGCTGGAAGGTCGAGGACCTTGCAGCTTCAGATGCCTCCTTGGCCTTTCCCTTCTGAGTGGGATCGGCCTCGATCTTTCGCCTAAGGCGAGAGTTTTCCTATCACAGTGCCTCCATCTCATCAGCGTTGCGTTTCTTCAGATCAGCCAGCTCCTGTTGCATTTTGGCTTGACCGTCAAGGATGGTGGCCAGATCTGGGGTGATGTTAGCGGGTCCTGAGGGGCCAGCGTCAACTTGCTTGTTAACTCCAGTTCTACTACGGGTTGAAACCATCTTCAGAGAAAAATGGGTAGTAAGGTATTGTCTCGTGTCCCATGGTGGGCGTCAATTGTTCTTACAGAGAACAAATAAGATCAATTAGGCACAAGTATCACCTTACCTATATCCGTTATCTCCTCGGTTGGCTTTTCCCCTTCTTGTATATATCGACTTGGACCCAGGAGGGGTTACCTGCAGAAGGGACTCCGAAGCTTAAGTCAGCCAAAGCTCTCAAAGTCAAATCAGGTGATTAATGGAGTAATGAATGCGTACCTTTAATTTGTGGGGTCCATGTGTATTTATAGATTATTAATTATGTTTGCCCATTCCGTGGGCTGGGCCCTGGTTTGGGCCATAGGTGGGCCTAGGCCTTGGCCCAGACCCTTAGTCTCGACTATTGGGGGCTCACTAGATATAAGGGGGCTTTGATTTCACTGAGTGTCTTAAGGTTGTCGGCATAAACCGACTACTCCCTTTGGCGGTTTGTGTTGCTCATATGCTGTCCTAGGCGGGTTATTCCTCTTAGCGTCTTATGTTACCGGTTCAGACCGGTTAGGCTTAGGTAAGCCCAGGCCGGTTACTTAAATGATTTTGCGGGTAGGTATGGTGATTGTTTTTTATTATTATTTGGTTAAATTGGCTCGGTGTGGTACAAAAAGCATGTCAGTTTGAAGGTGGACATTGTAATTGTGGTGTTTGCGAGTCACACTGTGTGCGAGAGAAATTTGGAAGAACCCATATGGTCATGCACCGCCTGGCGGCACCTAGACTACCGCCAGGCGACACGTCAAACTAATGGCGTCTGAAGTGGCTTTGTGATTTGCGTTTTGCGAATTTAGCTAGTGATTTTTTTATGAATGGATTAGTTATTAATGGATGTTTTAAATTGAACATGTGAAGAAGTTAATTGTTAGCATCTATAAGGAGGAGTTGTATGAAATCAATTGCATGAAAGAATGAGGGGATTCCTTGTCTGAATGTGTTAAACTGAGTATTTTGGGATGTAATTATGTATTTCATGGGATGTTGAAGTACAAAAGGAGTTAACAAGTGTTAATGGGAAAACGAATAAAAACATGATTACTTGCATAATATTAATTATATGTATGACTTAGATGGTGAAACCGTGAATTGTGATGCTTGGAAATTCTGTCATAGGAAATGGATTTAAGTTTGTTTAGGAATGATTGTATGATAATTTGTGTATGAATGGTTTGGGAGTCCATTAAGGCATATTTAATATGCCAAAAACTAGTAACATTGCGCTATTGGTATGGCGCTTGGCTGCGCGGGGCGAGCCGCCAAGCGGTAGACATCTAAACCAGTGGCAGTGGCCACTGATCTTACTTGGCGCCTGGCGGCGCAAAATGATGTGCCAGGCAGTTTGCTTGAGTTTCGCCCAGCAGCGCTTTGGCAGCGCCAAGAGGATATGGTTGTGGCTGGAAGTTATGTTTGTGATGTTGGGCTTGACGGGCTAAGTCCATAGCTGATCTGGGATGTGCTTGGTTTGAGTCACGAGCGAGGAGTTCGTGTTGGGTGGACCGCATGCGGAACGTGAACGATTTAGTTCACCGAAGGTACTCTTGTTTGGGATGAGTGAGCGAGGGAGTTCATTTCATGCTTAAACTTGAGAATTCTATGAGCGGGGGAGTTCATAGTAGGAAAGGCGGGTATGCATGTCCGGGTCCAGGTCCGAGTGAGGAGTTCGGATGATGGGCGAAGGAGTCCGTGAAGCAGGACTGCGAGCGGGATAGACTCATAGGTTGGACCACGAGCGAGGAGGTTCGTACAGGAAAGTGGGTGTTTATTATAAATAGATGAATAATTATGAGTTTTTGGGTGGGTTTATTTCATATTTATTTTATTATGTGTATAACTCATCCTATTTGTTTGTGTGTGGCGATGATCGGGTAAATTGTGATCCAGGAGCAGCTGGTGTTACAAGTGAGCCAGGAGATGCTTAGTGGCGAAGAGTGGGAGCAAAGTGCATGGGGATTTATAAAGACCTCTTTATTAAATTTTCATGTAATTTAATTGTTGGTTTTTACTGCTTTTGACTTTTGAATTGTAAAGACCGATTATGACTGTTTTGTCTGATACCGCGAACATTATGTTTAAGTTTAAAAACATTTCTTGCGTTCTGGGGAAATGATTTGACAATAAATGAGGTATTTATTTCTTAAGCTTTTTATTTTTATTTTATTTAAGTAATATCCTACCAGGATGTTACACTATACAATGTTTACAATATGGGCAACATATTTCTATCCTCACAAATCTCTAATGCTATGTTCCAACTCAATATTCTCTCCTAAATTTGCTCATCCACTCAATGCCTAAACCTATAGATGAGTTCTCTATTTATGGAAAAATAAAATGACATTCAACACCATCCTTGGGTGCTCAGCTATAAGGTTTCCTTCCTTGGAGAGTTTTCTTGTGGGTAAGCTTCTCATTTTGGTGCTCTATCCTTCTAGATCTAGTTTGACTAAACTTTCCTTCTTTTGAGTTTTCCTCCAAGGCTCAACGCTTCTTTCAGTGCTTAGTTACGAAAGGTGCATTCTAAATCTTCACAAACCGCCACACTCAACACCAATCCTAGAGCTCAATTGTGCTAATTCTTTTCTTAATGCAAAAGCGCTGCATTTTTATCATAAATTCATTTAATTCACAAGTAACTAATTCTCATTACTATGTTTTATACTTTTAAGCTAAAGTGGTCTGATTTACTAAAAGATATATCAATTGGATGCATTTTATATGCCAAAATCATTTGTTAAATTAAGTAATCTAGACACTCATCATTGATCCATAAACACGATTTCTTTGGGTGTCCATGAAGAAATGCATTGTTTATAAGTTATTTGACCTCCTTATTGTGATATACTACAGTTGTGATTATTATTCGAACTATACTAACCTTGACAACTAGACTAAAGGTTTCTTCATAGCTTGATCCAGTTATTTGTTGAAACTATTGCAATTAATCGTGCTTTTCTCCTTTCAATTGTGCCATCTGCTTTGTACTTGGTCTTGAAGACGCATTGGGAGTTAGTGATGTTCTTTTGGCCTTCATATGGTACTAGGAACTAGATTTGATTTGACATGAGGGTTTTGTATTCATTATTTATAACTTCTTTCCATTGTGATCTTGTGAGTGCTTCTTTGATTTTTTATGATTCCTTTTCATCTTTGCAAGTTTCAATTAATCCAACAAATGGTTTCTTTGCCTTGTGAATTTCAGCCTTGCTTGTGGTCATATGATTGTTGAGGGTTGTGCTTGGTTAAGTAATTTTTGATAAATTCTAACAGTTAAGTTAAAAAAAATCGCTTAAAAAAATAAAATTGGTAAGATAATTATTTTAGACTTTAAATAAATATTACTTATTAAATCTAAGGTATTGTCCGCTTTGGAGCCTGAAACTCTGACGATTTTGTCCTTAAAAGATACTTTGAAGGGTGGTAAAAGAAAAAAATATATTTAAATCGTCTTTGTTGTGAGTGCTTCTTTGATTTTTTTTAGGGGTAGCAATGCAGGCCGGCCCGACCCGTTTAGGCCCGGCCCGCATAAGGCCCGCACAATGCGGGCTGGTCCACCCCGCCCCGCATACTTTATGCGGGCTGAAAACACTGGCCCGCCCCGCATACTTCTTGGCCCGCAGGCCGGTCCGCTTTTTTTTTTTATGATAAAACTTTCAATGTTTAAAAATTGGGAAATTTTAAGAAGTTCACAAAATTAAGTAAAGACTTTGGGGAATTAGATGATAAATTGATAATTCAACATTTTCATCATATTCATACTATGACATACACAATGTATTCTTTAAATTTTAGCACATTAAAAATTACATAATACTTGTCTTTTCTAGTTATACAAGAATTTGAAACGTTAAGAGTCCATAAAAGAAGTAATTAATATACACAAGTGAAAGTTTTTTTTTTATGTGGGCTTGCGGGCCGGCCCGCGCGGGCTAGCCCGTGCGGGCTGCGGGCCGGGCCCGGGCGGGCCTACGGGCTCACTATCCTGTCCCACCCTGCGTTTTTTCTGCGGGCCTGTAGGCCGGGCCCGCGGGCCAGGCCCTAATTGTCAACTAACGGAAAGGAACCAACTGCAACGAATTTTCGAAAATAGGGACTCAATTGAGTCAAATAAAAATGGGGGGACCTACTTGAGATTTCACTACAAAAATGGGGACCTATGGAATGAGTTAACCTCTTTTTATGATTCCTTTTCATCTTTGCAAGTTTCAATTAATCCAACAAATGGTTTCCTTGCCTTGTGAATTTCAGCCTTGCTTGTGGTCCTATGATTGTTGAGGGTTGTGTTTGGTTAAGTAATTTCTGATAAATTCCAACAGTTAAGTTAAACAAAAATTGCTTAAAAAATAAAATTGGTAAGATAATTATTTTAGACTTTAAATAAATATTACTTATTAAATCTAAGGTATTGTCCGCTTTAGAGTGTGAAACTTTGACAGTTTTGTCCTTAAAATTGTCTTTGACCTCGACTTCTAAAGTGTGAAATTATTGGACCAGACAATAATAATGTTTAAAAATCAAATCATATTGTTTTCAAATTTAAGATACTAAAGCGACTTTTTTTTCCTTAATTTAAAGACAAAAATTAGATTCATTCCCATAAAATTGATCACCAAAGATTTCATCTAGTCTTGTCCCTTGTCTAGAGTTACAAGTAATTAGAAGTAAAAGCTTGTTCGTATTGCGGATGTGATTGGAAATATTACTAAATTTATTTATCCCATTCGCAAGAATCTTAAAAGCATGAGTAGGAGTAGATTAGGTTAGGATCTCATTAGGATAAGCACTTCCCCTAAATTTATTTGGAAAATTCTAGTATTTAAATACATGTTTGGCCCTACCAAAAATTTAACATTAAATTAATGGTTATATATATATATATATATATATATATATATATATTTGCTAAAATATCATAAAAAATAATAAAATAATATTTTTTATACTAAATTATAAACTATTATAATATACTAGTAAAAATACTTCAAATTATTTTTATATAATTTTATTGTAATAGTTTTTATTTCTTTTGTAAATAGTTTTACAAAAATATCAATTAAATATAAAAAAATGTTACTTAAAAAATAAAATTAATAAAATAATTATTTTAATTAAAAAAAATTATTTAAAGGATAAAATTAGAAAATAAATGTGAATACTAAAAAATAATTTTATATATAAGTATAGATTATATATATTTTTTCATATAAAAAATATTTCACATATAAAATTTTTATTTTTATAATAATTTAAAAACAAAAAACATTTTATTCTTAAATTATTTTTGTCTTTGAATTGCTCATTCGTTGATGGTGTCATCAATACCTTATTTTCTAGATACTATTCTAGGATGAATTTGATGCAAGGCAGTAAATAAAAGACAAAGCCAAGTTATCTATTGTCACTGACAAAAAATTCATTTCACAATGTGTGTTTGGAAACGAATGTCGAAATGCAGTTTGGCAAAATCCCTCTGAAAAAGATACAGCTACAAAAACTTTTAGCAGAAAACAAGTATAGCATTATGTGCTGCAAAATTTCCAACCCTAAGATACAAGATAATGGCTGCTGGTATACACTCATAAATGTTGAAAATTTGGCTATCAAAACAAAAAAGCAATTATCGCAAATTCTAATTGCCGAAGCATTGGTCCTGAAAACTTCAGCAGCAGAAGAAAACATTTGGATTTTCTACTGAATTTTTGGTATGCAATTTCTGCTCTGCGTTTAAAATATACTGATGTCTAATGATTTTGATACAGTTTCCGCTGTGCTTTCATAATATATTAAAAACTTTTAAATATATCAATGTCGGTATATTTTGAAAGCCTAGGAAAGGAACACTAAAAGAAACAGCAGAGAATGTGAACTGAGAAAAGAGTACAACAACATGAATCATTGTCATTGACTATTGAGGTTTCTTTTTGTTGCGGTTTTCCTCGGTAATTGTTTGAAACTCTTTCTCACTGGCTGCAATTAGGCGTTTGGCAATGTCATATGTAGTAAGCCTGATGCTGCAAACATAAACATGGACTGGATCAGGTAATTAATCATAACAATGTGCTTCATGTCACAACAAGAATAGAACTAAGATTCAGCAGAAGGAATTTCATGAGTTGCAGTAAGAAGATTGAAAACTTATTCAAAATAGAAGATCAGAAGCACCTGCTATTTGGTAGGGTTTTCAAAGCATTTGGCACAAATCCCCGATACAAGCCAACAATTCCATCCCTTGCCACAATACCTGCATCAATGAAATAATGAATTTAATAACAGTATAATGAATTTGCCTAACTAACGATGGCATGTAATCCACGCATGAGGTAATGATAATACTGAAGAAGACTTTGACATGCAAAACAATGGTGATTATTTTGATGCAGATAAGAAAAACTCATAAATATGGTTATTATAGTTATATATCTGTCATGTCAGGTGACTATAGCATGCTGATGCTAAAAGGTAAATCCGAGAAGTCCTAACCTGAAATGGCATCTAATACAGTCTTATAAGGTGTGCCCTTCAATTGCATTTGTCTTCGTACTGTGTCCAAAGGATAGCATGTGAGTGTGGCAAGAGATGATGAAATAACAGCAGTGAGTAAAGAAGTTTCAGTTCTCTTCTGATATTTCTCTGGCAATGACTTCTTTAATCTATTGTCCATAGAAGGTCACAATAATTCAATGTCAATATCTTGCTCATATCCAATGTTCTTAAAAGACAAAAAGATTACTAATGAACTCACAAATCAAAAACACAGAAGTTCACTGCAATATATGGAGCAATTGCAATGAGAGAAGGCCCAAGGCCATAGTAAAAAGATGCAAATCCTTCCTCTCTTAGCATGCTCAAGGCAACCTAGAAAAACCACAACATGCTTCATTTACAGAGGAAAATCTTGTGAAAATATTTCACAGACAAGTTTATATACCTCTGACATTGTTCGATAACCAGGTTCAACAGCTAATCGTAACCTTAGGACATCTAACGGGTAAGTGATCTACATATAAGACATATACAACGTTAGATACATATATTGATAATTAAGAAGTTGCTCATAAGTGTTTAAACACAAGGTTTAATCCCTTGGATGAAACAAAACAACATTACAAAACCAGTTGCATATCATACAAGGTTGAGCATCGTAATTAACTACTTACAAAAGTTGATGTCATGCCAGCAAAAGCACCTGCTGCAAGTCTTCCCACAACAGAGAGCTCACCATCCTTTCCCTCGAATACTTTCTATGAATCCAAAGGTATAACTTAGACATCAACATGCAATAATTGGGGTTGTAAGAAATTCATGAAAGATAATTAACAGTTAACCTTGTAAATTTCATAAGCAAAAAGTTGGACAGCACTGTAAGGTATAACTCGAATCACCTGGAATCATTAGAAGTAGAGACACTGAAACAAATGAAAAGACTAGCTAACAGAATAAGAAAATATACATACAGAAATACTAATTACCGATAAATTCGTTCCTAATTATAGAGACCTGGGGGAGATTGCCCTTCCAATAACCCTTAATGCCTTCTTCCTTTCCTATTACAGTTATTGCCTGTAAATCATGACAATGTAAGCCCCAACAAAAATTTCACTGGTATTATTTCAAATAATTCATACATCATAGACACAATTTCAACATTTCCTTTCTAATAAAACAGCTACATTTGAAAATTAGAGTTTCAATGGAAAAGGAGAGAGGAAGACACAGAAAAATTTGAAATCGGATTATACCATTCTGTTCATATTTAACTGAGCTCAAGTAGTTGTAGTATCATAACCACAAGCCTATTCATTAAGATTTTTAAAACAATAAGAATCCTAAAATATTCCAATATCTACAATTATCATGCTTTCAGGAGGAAACAGCCTAAACAAACACCACAAATGAACCAAACATTGACCAAAACAAACAAACAGATCTCATTAAGCATTTACAAAAGCACCAATCACAAAAGTCACACTGTCACACTTTTCAATAATGGACTTCCACTAGTTGATAACTACACAAAATATTTTATCAACGATAGCCAAAGAATAAGCCAGCAACTCCACATTTTGTTGCTCTCAGAATAATCTTTTCACGACTTTTCTTCTCGTTTTCAAATTGGCTTTAGAAAATCTTTTCATGGTTTTGTGTTTCTACTAATAAAATACTCCCTGAACGAGACATGACCCAATTCTACAAAGGTGACATGATACCGAAACTCATTAACAAGAGAAGCACTAATATAAAATTAAAACAAGGATTCATGGTGAACCAAACATATAATTTTAAATTATATCACAAATTCATGCTCCTCATAAAATTCAACAATAGTTACATAAATTAATATTGGTATATGTCTGTATGTATAAGTATAAATACATGTGTGTGTGCATAAACAGAACCAAACACGGAAAAAGTTGCGATTACTCAATACCTCAATGAAACCAATCGCTCTCTTGGCACTTTCTTGTCCAACTCGCACGCCGTGAGTCTGCGAAATGCGCAATGTTGAACTGACCGAACTTTCAGACACTAACTTATCCGCGAAAACGGTGATAGAAGAAAAAAAACAAAACGAATTCGCACCTGCATGAGAAGCTTGATGCGGTCGAGGGGAGCGGTGACGGATTTGGCGGCGGCGCCGGCGATAGCGCCAGCGAAGAACAGAGCGGCGTCTCTAGGCACCAATGCCCCGAACGCGAGCGGGTGCTGCAGAAGCTGAGCCGCCGTCGGCGAGAACTCCCTTTCGAATTTCCTTTCTGCCACTGACATGCTCGCGAAATTACAGCGTGCGCCACTGCCAGGTGCGAGGCGGAGGACGGCGACGCCGTCTCGGAGCGGAGGAACGACGTCGTTGCGGGAGGATTTGAGGTCCGGGATTTTGCGCCACGTCAGCGTGGCTCTCTCCTTGGATTCTACCATGTCGGAAATTTGAAACGTTGTCAAGTGTCGGGATGCAGCGAGGATAAGTTAGTTTGGTCCGAAGGGAGTGAGAGAGAAGTTGGAGCCAATTTAAAGTATGAATGAATGAAAGAAGAAGGTTAAAATATTCCCTTATTTAAAAATGTAATCGTATTTTTATTAATTTCGATTAGGTTTTCACTATTGTAAATTAGTATTAATTAGGTCTTTTTGCAGTTAGCAGAGAACTAATATCGTTAAGTAAGTATCACGTGTCAGCTCCTTATTTTTTGTTTTTTTAAATTTTTTGAATTTTTTTGACTAATACCGTTAAGTAAGTGCCACGTGCCACGTATCATCATTACATTGACTAAAAAATTATTTTTTTTCTAAATTTGGAGAATATGAAATTAAAGTTTTTTAAAAAAATTTGGGACTGAAATCAAATCAAATTAACAAATATGAGGACCAAATTGAGATTCATACAATAATTTGAACTGTCACCATATTAGATTGACACGTGGTACAATACAAACCTGACACGTGGCATAAATATTTTTTTAAAAAAAATTCAAAAAAAAAATTCAAAAAAAGAGGAGCTGACACGTGGCACCTACTTAACGTGTTAGTTCTCTGCTAACGGAAAAGACCTAATTGATACTAATTTACAAAAATGAGGACATAATTGAGACTAATAAAAATACGAGGACCAAATTGAAATTTTGCTACAAAAACGAGGACCAACGGAGTATTTTAACCAAAGAAGAAAGATAGAAGCAAACACATTTTTTCAATAGGTTTCCATTTTCGTGTTTTTTAATTTATATTAGGTTAAATATTTATAGAGGTCCTTTTTTTTTAAGTGAAATTTCAAGTAGGTTTTCTTACTTTTATTTGACTCAATAGAATTTTTATTTTGAAAAATTAGTTGCAATTAAGTCATTTTCGTTAGTACACTAACAACGTTAACTATTTACCACGTGTCAGCACGTGATTTTTTTAATTACTTTTAATTTTTTTTAATTTTTATAATAAAAAAAGGCCACGTGTTAATCTGACATTGTGCCACGTGGTAGAGACAGTATGATGTGGCATTGGTAGTGCCACATGTCACTATTGGATGTGAAAAGTCTCAATGCAGTCCCTGCATTTGTTATCGTGTCTCAATTTGATTTCAATTTTTTTAAAACTGAATCAATTTCATCCCTATATCAAATTTATATTTTATATAAATTTTGCAATGGTATTTTTATTATTATAATTGATATTTTAATAAAATTAAGTTTATTTAAATGTATATTTTGCATTGAACTTTATTTAAATATTGTTTCAAATATTTATATATCAATAATTTATAGACAAATGTTAGAATTTGTTTAAAAATTAGTTTAAGTAAATATATTTATTTTAAATTGTTATAAAAATATTTTAAAATTTTATATTTGAATTTATAAATTATAATTGTGATTAAAATCTAAATAAATATTAACACGATCCAAATACAATCCAAAATAACGTTCAACCCTAAATACAAACCAAAATCACAAAAATAATAGGTTTGCATTTGCCAACCCAATATGTTGGCTAAAAAAAGAACAAGCCAATCCCAACCCAATTAAAAAAAAAATTGTATGACCCTTTATCTACGGGTGGGTTGGTGAGCTAATCTAGCTTACCACGGGTTCAACCTGGGTGAGTCGAGTTCTTGGTGGGCTGTGTAAAAAATGAACTCATATCGAAATTTGTAAAAAAATTTCAACCCAACCTGGCTCGAACCCGTGGTGGGCTGGGTTGACCCACAGATTCAGACCCAGTTTGACAGTTCTAGTTTTCAACTTCAGTAGGGAATCTTAGCAACAAGTTTCTTTTTGTATTTTTATTAAAAAACGTATGGTTTTCTTAGTCAATTTTGGGCAAGTAGTAGAAAACAAACAAGATTGACTAGTCAAAACATGTCAGAGCAACGCAACAATCAAAATTTTAATCTATTAAGAACATAATGTAATCCATTTGATGGAGAATCGTTTTGGATTTGGGGATAGATTTTACGTCTTGGTCAAAGGGGGGTAAAAACCTTAAAACGAAAATGGGAAAAAAATGGAGGACATCGATTTGGGGATTGCAGAACGAGAGGAAACCTAATATTTATATTAATTTAAATAAACTTAATTTGGTTAAATATGTTTAGTATGATAAAAATATCATTGTAATATTTATATAAAAATTAAATTTGGTTTCAATTTGGAAGAGATGAAATTGTTCCAATTTAAAAAGAAATTAGGACTAAATTGAGATAAAATAACTAATAAAGGAACCAAATTTAGATTAATTGCATGATGAATAATCTGTTTATGCATGATTACTTTGCTGTTCACGTTAAATTTTTGGGTTTCTGGATTTTTCCCAGAAACTGCTTGGCGGGTGATGAACTCCCGCTAGGTGACTCATCACTACTATGCTAATTCTGGGTTCCTGAAGAGCAACCGCTTGGCAGGGTCCTAGCCGCCAGGCGACACAAGCCGCAACTCAATTTCTGGGTTTTTCTTGATAAACTGCCTGATGGTGATGAACACCCATCAGGCGACGTGAGTCGAATTGACTCGATTTTGATGTTTTTGTGTTCTGAGAGGATTCTGATAGGGGAGAAATCAAGTTCTAATTGTTTGCGAATGATTAGACATCATGCATCCCTGAAATTCGTGTAATTGGTGGTTAAATTGGATGAACTCATATGAACATCTTTTAGGGTTTGGCAAATTGGGGATTTCGGGTTTATTAATGTTTGATGTTGGAATTGCGTTGATAGTTTGAAAATTTTGACTCTGGTTGGAGAATAGGTACCTTGGTAGCAATGATTGACTGCTGGAATTAGGTAAAGGATCAATGTAGGGTGGTTTGGAGTTGTTGGACATTCGTAGGTGCAGTGAAAAGCTAGAATTTTTTCAGGCTTTCATGCACCGCCTGGCGGTGCTTGCATTTCCGCCACGTGCCAGCGTAGTGGATTCTACACTACGTGGCTGTGATGGTAGATATTGGGTTTGGGTTCTGTTGCAGTCTCAAATGGAATTGAAAGAATGGATTTGGGGATATATTTGAATAGTTAATGATAGAACACTAAGGCATGAATTAAAGTAGTTGGGTTAAATTTAGAATTTGATGGATTTAATGGCAAAATGACGTGGGGGAGGTATAGATGAGGTTAGTGAATGAGGATTGAGAATGATTGTTGTCTACTCAGATGTTGTATTAGTTATTCTAAGACTTTACTTATATAAAGCTTGGTATAGTGTGAATTATGGATTTGGAAAAGCTATGTGAAGGAGGTCCAGAAACTTGACCTATTCTTTGATTGGGTTCAAATTTATGACTGAAGTGTTGGTAAGTACTTAGGTAGCAGTGAATGGAAATCGGATGCAAAGCTAGTACTTGGAATGTGAGTGGAGTTGTGATCTATCTAGGAGGAGTTGACATGTAATTGGTTGTTGGTGGCTATAATGACTAGAACTAAGGTTAAGAAATAAGTAATATGAATGGATTGTAGCATATTAGGAATGAATAAGCTTAACTTTAAGAAAGCCTAATTTTAGTATAATTGGGATGTTGCACTTAAATAGAAGTAGGAACCTTAATAATGGGTTAGCCACTTGAAAAGTGATACAAATAAATTGGTATAACTTATCGTGACCCTTGATGTCTCAAATGAGGAATAGAAACGGGTTGGAAGTGATTTTAAACCAGTACTGCGCATGTACTGGTGTAGCGCCTGGTGGTAAAATTGACATCGCCAGGCGATAGCGTCAATTACAATGGATTCTTGGAATGTGTGTGCTTGGCATTGAGGGTGGTCCCGCCAGGCGATATTTGCAGCATTAGTATGTTCGACGCGCTTAGCGCCTCGCGACACGTGTACCCCGCAAGGCGATCTCAAAGTGTGTTGCGTCTGGCAACTCGTGAGCAGCGCCAGGTGATATTGCTGAGGCAAAAGGGGTTTTTGCTTGCTTGGATGTGCGTGGTCTACAAGATTTTGATGATATCTCGAAGGTCGGCTTCCTTGAGTTGTGACTCAGAATGGCATGTCTTGAGTTATGACTCGGGATAGCGGATGAACATGAGGAACTCTTGAGTTGTGGCTCAGGTTGGCGAGTGTTGCCGGTGTGAGTGTGCGCGTTATGGCGTGTACGGATGGGTCCAATTAGATTGCCCTCCTCAGTTTTGAGCTGACGAGTTTGGTAGTCTTGAGACGTTACAAATGTTATTCGTATTGGGAACTCCACCTAGCGTTACAAAGTGTGATCTATAGCATGGTTTCCCACACGTGCTCTACCAGTTGTGGCTGGTAGGTATGGCAGCAAGACACCTTGAGGTACTCATCAAAAGACGTAGAACACGGTTCACATGGTGGTGGCCATGTGATATGGAATCAAAGGATGGAATTCCTTTGGTGTGATTGTGATATGTATATATATATATATATATATATATATATATATATATATATATATATATATATATATATATATGTTTGTATATATGATTTATTTTATTGTTAGATCACCTTATTTGCTTGTGTTTGGCGATGATCGTGTACGCAGTACATTGGAGCAGATGATGTTGTAGGTGGATCTAATGAGCCAAAGTGTAGGCTAACTGGGAAAATTATATTCATAGTCTTATTATCTTATGAATTTTATGGATTATGTAAGCGTTTGGATTATGGAACATGATTTTTATATTTGACTTTATAAATTGAGGATTTGAGATACTTTATAATGTAATAAAGTTTTAAATTTTCCCGTGATTTTGGGAAACGATGTTTCAATAAATGATGTTTATTTATTATTTCCTTATTTTATTATTTAAAATTCGTAATATCCGAACGGGATGTTACACTCGCTCAGGTGAGAGAAACCCTTCATTCAAGCTACCAGCTCTTGCTTGGGCGAGATTGCAAACAAAGTGCACGTCGAGGTCTCTCTCAAGGTAGCCCATCTCACTCAAGTGAGAGGCCTTCGCTTAGGCGAGCCCTCGAAATAAAGAGGGGGATGGGTTGTTGTTATTCTCGCTTAGGCGAGAGCTCCTCACTTAAGCGAGAGCTTTTTATTTTGAGCGACCACCCAGCTCGCCTGGGCAAGTTTAGCAGAACCCACCTGCTCTCACCCATGCCAAACCAGATTCAAACAACACCATGAGCACAAACAATGTATTATCACACGACCAACAATATATATATCAAGCACCCATAGCGTAAAGCAAACCCAACAGGCAAAATAATTGAAAAATAGTGAAACCATAGCTTCTCTTACCTTAACAAAAGCTACTGCGAGGTGGTTTACACACTAGCAGAAGAGCACCACAGCTCCATAAACACCAGAAAACTGAAAAGAAAGGCACACCAACACGAGGGTGAGGTTCTGGAAAGAACCCATTTTTGAACCAAAGCAAAAGGACTGGAAAAAGAAATGCGAAAGTTGGAGCTCAACATACATGGAGGGAAACACTCACTAAGCTTGGAGGAAGAATGGGGACCAAACCCTAATAGAGCTCTGTTGGAGAAAAGAGAGAGTGAGAAAATGAGCTGTTTTGCAAAGAGAATGCAGAATGGAAACCAAGAGGATGGGAGGGGGTCTTGGGGCACCCTATGGGCTGGCCTTAGGCCCAACAGATAAGGCTAGGCCCTTAAGCATTTAGGACAGAAAATAAAAGTGGGCCTTATAGGGAGGGGGTTTTGGGGCACCCTATGGGCTGGCCTTGGGCCCAAAAGATAAGGCTAGGCCCTTAAACATTTAGGACAGAAAATAAAAGTGGGCCTTACAGTTGGTTGTCAGGTAACTGATTGATTGGCTTCTGTTAATGATTTATGTGACTTGTTCGATTTGTGCACTAATACGGGTGGCATTGCAAAGTTATTTTCTTCTTCAATTAACATTTGTTGTTTCTTGGGTGGTTAGAGTAGACAATAACACTTGAGGTTTTGGATGTTGTTTTTCAAAAATCTTATTTTGGAGGAATTGTTATGTTGTAGAAGTGGTGATAGGTATGTTGTAGAGTAGACTATTCAATGGATTTAGAGTGTACCACTTTTCCAAACGCCATATACCTTTCAAAACGGTGACCAAAGATGTGGTGAATAGGTTGCTGGCTAACTCAAGCAACCTTTACCGCCATTATTCGATGTTGTTTTCTAGTTTTTCAAGTACTTGTCTTGTACATTTAACAATCATTGATGATTGCCTTATATTGTAATCCCGGTTACAAATGTTGCTTTCTTTTTTCCTCATACACCTTAATATGTTATAAATTTCAGGCTACTAGGAAAACAACATAGTGTTGTAAACCTTACATGAGTAATTGCTACTGTGAAAGTTGTTGAGAACAAGATCGATGGAAAATTTTATGTTACTAATGTTTTTTAGAATTTGTTAGATGCTTGCTTTTTGTGGAGTTGTAATTGTAAATTTTACCAAATTTTAGTCCTTGGAAGATATCACCCCAATAAGCCAAAGCTTATTGGAGGTTGAAGATAGAGTATGTTAGTTTTTACCACACTATAACTTGTATATAAGTGTATATCAATGAAAGATCAATTTGATCAACTTGTTTCTTGTTGATATGTCATTTTTAATTTTACACGCCACTGAGATTTGAAATCCCAAGAAAAAAAATGCTGAAAAATATTGACTAATTGTAGGGGTTTAAAACCTTCAAACATGTTGGGAAGTGGTAAATGTTTTAAAAAATGTCAGAATGTAGCGGAGGTTTAGAAACTATCAAGATGTAATTGGACTTCGAAACCTCCGTTAAGTAAATAGGGTTATAAAACTGTCGATAATGTCTTTCCAAGGATTAGCAAAACCGCCAGTAATGTACCCAGCGGGGTTAAAACCTTTGAAAAATGCTAAAACTATAGTATTACTATTTCAAATGGATATTGTTTCGTCTATTACTTTTATTTTATAGCTCTTTTGTCACGATTAATGCATAATTTGGTTTCGTAACATTTTTATTTTCATTTATAACTGTAATATTTTTAATTATTATGATCTTTTCGTTTATATAAACCTTAAAAATCCTCATCTTTTTACTCAACTAGTTGATAACTTAGTACTTTGGATATGGAGTGAATTAAAAACTTCAGAATTCATAAACCTGAGAAAATATAGTACAACGTTTTTGTCCGGAGAATTTTAAGAAAGTAATTGACTTTTCTTACAGGGAATTTTAAATATTTGATAATAAAATATGTTGTTTAAATTAAAAAAAAAAAAGAATTTAAATTTTATTAATTTTGAGATTATTTGAATTACAAAATTTGAATTTTTGTTATGAAATTTTTTTTCTCTATATTTTTCTTAATCAAATTTATATTTATTCTTCTCATGTTCTTTCTATAACTAGATTTTGATTGAGATGGTTGTTTGATTTGTAACACCCTTACAAAATTATATAGCCTTTAAATATGAATTATATATATATATATATATATATATATTTTATGTGTATATAAATACAAATGTTTAATAAAAAGAATCACAAGAAAAAGTCAATCAAAGAGTAAACTATTGAAATAAAATTTTTAAAGTAAGAAAGATATATATAGAATGATACATTTTAATTAACAAGTCAAAACAATTTAATTTTATTAAGAAAAGTTAAAATATAGGCTTAAATATATATTTGGTCCCTATTTTTGTTGATTTTATTCAATTTGGTCCCTATTTTCGTTTTATGTTCAACTAGGTCCTCATTTTCGTCAAATTGTGGTCAATTTGGTCCTTTTCACTAACGGTGTTTAAATAGTTAACGTTTTTGAATAGTACATGCCACGTGTCAACTCCTGGTTTTTTTGATTTTTTTTTGAATTTTCTTTTGAATTTTTTTTGAATTTTTTGAATTTTTTTTTTGAATTTTTTTTAATTTCAAAAAAAGTGTCCACGTGTCAAGTCACAATTGTGCCACGTGTCAGTTTCTGGTAGTATTATTTTTTTTGTTCAATTTAGTCCCTATATTCGTTATTTTTGTTCAATTCAGTCCCTATATTCGTTATTTTTGTTTAATTTAGTCCCAAATTTTGTTAAAATAAAACCATTTAATTTTTAAAATTGACTTTATTATTACTTATTTTTTAAATTTAATTATAAATTATAATATTTAATTATTAATTGAATATAATTTTTAGATTCAATTGTTAAATAAAATATA
>Ga0209589_1002172_pt1 | contig 33654 bp, 18 predicted proteins | sample CowpeawhiteBW_FD_187525 | JGI IMG/M metagenome (GOLD analysis project Ga0209589, IMG submission 187525) | Root nodule microbial communities of legume samples collected from California USA - Cow pea white BW (SPAdes) (version 2) | ecosystem: Host-associated > Plants > Roots > Nodule | place: USA...
ATATATAACTTGACAATCAAATTAATTAAACATTCAAACTATTCAAATATAATTAAGCAACATTCTAGCATTTAAAAATATGAAATTGTGAACAAATATAATAGGAGTAGTAAATAATTATTAAAAGAATTAAAAGAAAATTAAAAAAAAAATAAAAAAAATTGTAAAAAAATGTTTGTGGGTTAAGTGGGCCAACCCACATTCAACCCGGCTCAAACCCGTTTAACCCGTGGGTTAAGTGAGCAGGGTTGAGTTCAACCCACTTCTAAAAAAGTTGAATTTTTCTTAACCTAACCCGGCTCGAACCCGTGATGAGCCGGGTTGGCTCACAGGTTGAAACTCATTTTTACATCTCTATGTCTAGTAGTCGATATAAAAGAATAAATTGAAAATTTTATATAAATAAAGATAAAATCAATTATAATATATAAGTAATTGTTTTCTCTAATAATTAATATTTAAAATAATAATGAGAGATGATTACGAACACATATTTGTTGTTTATAATGAAAAAGGGATAAGTACGAGAATATGGATGAACTTCTAGTTAAAAAAAAATAAAGATGAATGTATCGGATAATTGTAATTAAGTTGCATAATTAATCATATATTATTATTTTTTTCTTTTTTCTTTTATTATTTTTTTGACTACTTTATTTACCATGTATATTTTATTCGCTTAAAATACTAACTTATAATAATTACTTATAGTTGATTTTTTCAAATCTTCATCTTTAGAAGCAATGAGTATTTCTTGTTAAGTGATAAAAAGAATGATAATAACATTGATTTTATTCCTATCCTCAACGTCCATCAAATAATCTATTGACATAAAATATTTGAGGTTTATGAGCTCGTGAAAACTGCAATAAATTAATTGCTAGAGACATGATTACTATTATTATTAACAACCTATCCATATATTTTCCAAGTTCGAACTTGTGAGGAATATAATGATTGAAAATGGAGACCTAAAAATTGGTATTTTAGAGTAGATAATGTTAAGAACCAAAGTTTCAGTCTAACTCAATCCCACAAAACCGACTTGTAAGGTGAGGTTTGCACCCATCTATATACTACAAAATTGTTTTATCTTTAATCGATGTGAGATCTCCAACACCCCCTCACGCCAATGCATATAGTTCTTGAGCGTGAGATTAGACATTAATGGGTGGTCTGATAGCGGTTCGATAGTAGATGACACAATAAGCCCAACAAACAACAAATGTCGCTAGAACAGGTTCAAACTCATGGCTCTGATACTATGTTAAGAAGTGGACTTTAAACCTAACTCAAGCTCACTAAACTAACTTGTAAGGCGAGGTTTGCAACCACTTATATACTATGAAATTGTCTTATCTCTAGTCAACGCGAGATCTTCAATAAATAATGGTTTAAAGATAATGAGACTCAGTTATTTTAATATTAAAAGGATTTATACAAATAGGAAGTTTTATAAACAAGTTTTATTATTTAAAAACACACTATCTCTACTATCTCTATAGAAATCACTTTCTTAGAGTTCTCTGACTTCTCTCTAAGAGTTCTGACCCTTTGTTCGTTTGATTGAAAATAATATGAGACTGTACGAGTGATCATTGCGGTGAGCTCTTCAATTTGGACCTATCAGTTTCTTCGATTGAGTAAGTCGTTGTTTCTCCCCTTTTCTTAGATCTAATAAGTTTTTGTGGACTTTTCTTGCTTACATGTGCTCTTTGAATCATCAATATGATTTTTTTCTTATCAATGGTGCTGATGGTAGGTTCTGTTAACTCTTGTGATGTCCTATGTACAAATAGAGCATCCTATGGAGTGGAAGGTGTTTTAGACGGTTAAAGTTGTTAAGGGTTGTTTTCATGGGTGAAGAAGCTAATTATACTTGTTTTAAGTTAAACAACTTAATTAATTATATGTATTTGTGTTGAACTGTGATATGGACTTTGATTTAATGTGTTTTAGATGACTGTTATTTGTATGCACTGTGATATGTTGAAAGCAAAGTTTGATGGGTTGTCTGTGAGTCGTAATGTCTCTGTGAGATTCTTTAATTGAGTAATCTGTCTCGACTTGAGTTACAAACATGAAATTTTAAGTATTTGAAAGTTTACTAAGTGAGGATTAATTCAAGAAGAGTCAAATTGCTCAATCAAAGCTAAAAAAAGGGAAGTTTGAGTATTTTTATACCGCCTAGCGTTGTTGCAGTGTTGTCGGACACCACTTTGACATTAGCTACTGACTTGGGGGCATTAGACGCCGCCACTTTTGTGGGTTCCAAGCAGCACTTTTCTAAACGTTGGGTGTCATCCTGTTTTTCGGATCTGCGTCATCTTGAAAAAAATAGGATTCCGTGTCGTTAACTATCAGATCAAGCTGAAATTTTGATAAAAGGTCCTAGACATATAAATCTTTAATTTGACCATTGAGATTTTTGATTTAATATATGTGATTAGAGAAATGTTATTCACTGTTACATGGCTAAATATTCATATCTATATTCCCATTAGGCTGAATACTAGCTACTTTATTAAGTTATTGTTTATAAAAGGTCCGTAAATAAGTTGGATTTTATGCAAAATTCATTAAAGAAATAAATGATAAAATTATTTTAGATTTTAAAGTGATTATTGCGTGTTTAATTTAGAACATGTTATTTAATAGTTAATTAAATTAGTTGTTTATATATATATATATATATATATATATATATATATATATTTTGTGTTATGTTTATGGGTTACTTGTGCCTACGAGGTTGGTCTATTATAAACAAGGTGTGGTTAGCAGTGCCTTAACATGATGAGATTAGAGCCCAAAACTCTAAAATTCTTTCCTTAAACCCTTGTGAAGACATGAACATGAACTCACCAACATTTTAATTTTATTTTTTTTGATTTATTTTTCTCTTAATCATTTGAGTTGAATGTTAGATTGAAAATGAAAATGAATGAAAACTGAACAAAATATAGTAAGATGGGAGGAGTGAATGAAGTCATTTAAGCACATTGTTTTGTGCATTATGCATATTTTCAGAATTTGCAAAATTTTTCACTCTCTATTAAGTGGGTATGAGTGAGAACTTAAGGAAAGAAGAGACATGAGAAGGTAGAAATCATTATTCTTAAGTGCATTAAGTTTGTCACTTAAGTAATATTGCTTTAAGCAACTAATAATGCTAACTTCAGTGGACATGTAATGAGAAGTAAAGTTCTTTGTTAGTGATAACAATATCCTACTGCTACAAAAATTAATAGATTTCTCTTAATTAAGTATAATAGAAATTAACTTAGATTGTAATTGGAGAAGTCACAAGATCACAATATCCAACATTATTGATCGACTTTTTTTGGTAATAGGATTGAAAACAGAATTTCAGTTAATTAAACATTTAAAATGTTAATCAAATGATGGAGATGGATAAAGTAGAATAATCACAATTTAATATAAATACGAATTAGAAAATCTATTATCATTTAAACACAAAAAACTAAATCATAATTATTATTCCTAATTATTGTGATTTCAAGTCAATTAACTAGTTGATTTTAGGCAATCGATCAATTTCCTAATCTCTATTAGAACATAGTAATCAATCACACAATCTAAATCATAATACAAAATCATAATCCTAAGACGCGTCTAAAAATAGAAAGATAATTATCATAATAATATCTAATCGTAATTATTGGAATCTTGAATTAATTAAAAATTTTAGTCATCTATATCCATCACCATAAAAGAGATAATGAACAAATCAAGAACCATTAAAAAAATGAGAGAAAGTTAATTATAGTGCATGAAAATGAAAATCCAAAAATATGAATTAATATCCCTAAACTAATACCTTAGTAACTGTCTTATACTAATATGTTTATTTGATTAAGCTCTTAATATAAAATTGAACTACGGGGCATATAAACTTATGAACTTTGGACTTTGAAAAAAAAAATCGAAATGGCTTGAACCAATGGGATATAAACTTGTAGATATTTGTCTCATCTTTCCATGGCCATCAAACTCGCTTAAATAAAAGTTTTGTAGCCAAAACAAAAATTTAAAGTTAAAAATAAATTAAAAAATAAGTAAAGTTGAACTAAAAAATAAGTAAAGTTGAACAACCAAGCTCATTTAGATTAAATAACCAACAATTTAACAAATATGTGTATACTAAATAAACAAATATTTATAATATTTTCAGTAAAAATAAATATTAAATCCTTTAAAGTCTTATAAGTTTGATCTTGTTTAATTTAGTCAAAAGACTAGAAAGTGAAAGGAGAGATAAAGGGGTATATATTATAATTTTTCTTAAGAAACATTATGTGTCGCATAAGGAGATATAGGCGGGAGTTGCTTAAGTTAGAGGTTAACTCAAGTGAATAGACAATATATATATATATATATATATATATATATATATATATATATATATATATCCCATTCTTATATTATTGATTATACACATTGTGGTTTTAAATTACTAAAATGTATTAGATAAATTAATTTTATTGTTAGAATTTTTTATATTACAAATAATTTTTCTTACAAATTTGTTAAATGATTTTGTAAGAAAAGATTTTTTTATTATTTTTCTAAGAATTTTAATTAGCACATAATTTCTTTTTGTGGATAATTATTTTTTAAAAGACTATAAAATTCACAATTATTTCTTACAAATAATTTAAGAACAATTTCTTACAAATTATTTTGCAAAAAGTTTAACAAAAATTTCTAACAATTTTTTTTTTATAACAAAATTTGTATATATTTAAAAAAAAATTCAAAACAAAACTGGTAGGAAATATGAATTTTTTAAGTAGGGTCTTCGTTGATTTTTTTATCCATATTTCATTTCATTTCAAAAAGTCTTATTTCTTTCATTTGTTTTCTCTCAATTTTGTTTGATTGATTTATTGTTTATAAGGTTCGTTCAAATACCTGAATATTTTTCATCTTATCATAATCTTAGTTATATTTTTTTCCCTTTATATAACTACTCTGTTCAAATAATGTATTGCAGTTGGGAAAATACAAACCCCAAACGCATTAAACCAAATAGTTTTAGGATACATATTTAACTATTTCTATTTATTTAATAGTTTATTTATTGCTTATTTTTCAATATAAGATTATCTTAATTTCAAATGTTTAGTCATGTAAAATCTTGCAATGTATATCTTTTGGGCATTGAATCACGGGTAATATCATATTCTTTGTTGTTGTGATATTCCTTTTTTTTTGAAAAAAAAATATTTAATTAATATTTGAAATAGTCAGGAAAATAATACGAACACATGTATATATCTATTACTTGATAAATATGGAAATAAAACAAAAATGTCATACTTATCGGATGAGAATGAGGATGGAGACAAACTTTTGTTTCATAGATGTGAATGAGATAGTCAATTCTGCACTTATGTTACCATTCCTTTAGATACGTGTTTAAGTACATTTAAATCATATATTTATAATTTATTTAGATATAATTTAGCTATACTTGTATTTGACATTAATATGTTAGGTTAATCTATAATTAGAGGGTCTTAATAATCATACTAACAAATCTTTGTTAATTTTTGAATCTTTTTCATTTAGAGGTATTTGTCTTGTGTAAGTAATTACTAGATCTATATTAGAGTTTGACACCGGTGTATTTGGAAAGGAAAAAATTTATTTTGACACCACCATTCTCAAATAACTACCATTTGACACCAACTTTTCTTAATAAAATATTAATTTATATAAGTGTCAAATGAGAGCATTTGTGTCAAACTATCACCGTTCTTTGGAAAGAGATGCAAATATCTTCAAATTTATCTCTCTCATGCTTAGTTGAATTGTCGTATTTTTGAGTCAAAATTTCAATTGAAGTTGATTTTGCACTATATATAAATTAGGTTTATAATACAAAAATTAAGTTGAGGCTACACTTTAAATAATAGACTAGGGCTATGGAACCGAATAAAACAAGATATGTAGGATGGGAGGAAGTAACTATTAATATTACATGGTATGTTTTGAAGGCCTATATGAGAGATTCTTACCACATTTCTATGAAAGAGATAGAGAGATAAATTATTAAGAGGAAATATTTTTCCAAGAAAACCTATTACTATGATTTTTCTTGTAATTCAAAACAGAATGATCTTCTTAAGTTAAACAATAAGGTTTAAAGTCTAAAAGAAGTAAAAGTATTTCTACTCCTAAGACTTAACATTTTGGTATTAGTTATAATTATAAAATGGAGGGATCGTAAAAAATCAAGCGTGAAATTAAAGAAAAATATAAAGAAATTGATGAAAAAGAGAAGACAAATAAAGAAGAGAAAAAAAAAAAAAAAAAAAAAAAAAAAAAAAAAAAAAAAAAAAAAAAAAAAAAAAAAAAAAAAAAAAAAAGAAAATAGAGAAAAGTGAAAAGAAAGAAAATGAGATAAAAAGGTAGAAAGAAGAAATAATTGAAGAGTGAAAAAGATAATAAGAATTATTACACTACAAGAAACTTTTAAATAATGATCGATAGTGACTAAAAGTATATTTAGAGATCAATTTAGAGAATAATTTCCTGATCAGAGACTAATTTAGAGATTAATTCATTTGGTAGTCAAAACCTTGGTTGTAGTGTTAGTGATCAAATTTTAAATACCAGTTCATAATAAAAAAACTATTTTAGTTATCAATTTAGAGACCAATTATAATTTTTTAAAACTATTTTAGTTATTGATAATTTTTAGTCTATAAATTAGTATTTAAATTAGTTACTATAATGATTAATTATTTTTTGTCTCTAAAATTAATTATTATTCAAATATGTTTTTATAGTGTTAATATTTCTTCCTAATTCTTTGTATGTGAATATTTTCCTTTGAAGGAAGTAAATGTTGAGCTTATGAGAAAACCCATGCAACCATGGAGAGAAGAATTTTTTGGGTTAGAATATCATTGAACCTTCTTATTTTAATGATGCTTTGAACCTTCTTATTTAATTGATGCTTGTCATGATTTTATAAAAGAAAATTGTGAATTGCATTTCCTTTGTAAGAATAATATTACTTTAAGTGGTGATGCCAAGTCAATAATAATATCACATGGACTTGAATGATCATGATAAATTTTCCTCTAAGTATGTTATTGCTATGGAAAAAGATGAGTTCTATAGTTATGAAAAGAACATGTCGAAAGATGTTACATTAATCATGCCTAAATCTTATAGCATGATTCTTTGATTAGTGGAAGTGAGCGAAAGTGATGAATAAACACTTATTTTTATTATAGGTGGATTGAGCAAAAGATGGATAAATCTAGAGTTTCTATGTTTGGCTTGAAATGATATTAATTGCTAATTATTTTACTAATGAAATTTGTGATTAATCATTTCATTTGTTGATATTTCATAGTTTCTATAAGCTTGTATTTGATCCCGAAAAATGATGTATGAAAGAGAAGTTACATATCAAGTGTATTTTGAGTAGAACGTGATGAAAAAAGAAAATAGTTAATGGGATAAAAGTGGGCTTTAAAGCTTAATTCAAGCCCAAAAAACCGGTTTGTAGGGTGGGATTTGCGGTTTGCATCTCACTATATCTCGTGCGTTGGATTAGAAATTAATGAGTGGTCCATTAGAAGTGGATTTTAAAACCTAACTCAACTCCACAAAATCGACGTGTAAGGTGAGGTTTGCACTTCACTTATATACTATGAAATTGTCTTATCTCTAGTTGATGTGAGACTTCCAATTACTTTATTTCAACGAAAATGAGGTTATTATTTGATTGTTGTTATTTCTATTCGTGATAGAATTTTTTAAAATCTCATAAACTAATTTTGCTATACTTTTTCAAGCCATCTCAAAATAGTGTAACTCACCTAGTACTTAATTATTCTCTAAGCACATGAACATGAAATTAAAGTGTTGAAATTAGGCTGAATGAAGTGCTTTGATGAAGAAAATCACTTGATATGAAGATGCAAAAATTATTTATAAGAAAGAAAAAAAAAAGGTTACATGATTCTGTTTAATCTAAGAAGACATAACTTGTCGTTATTGTAACTATTTAAGTTGATGTGTCTTGGTAGAACTTCAATATAATGTAGTGTAAAGAATCAATAGCATAAAATAATTGTTTAAACATCTCTGTATATAAGTGTTAAATGTAAAATTTTAAGGGTGACAAAATTTCTATATACAAAAACTCTGCAATTGCAAAAAATGACATAAAGAGTATTAGTTCTTAGACTAATATCATAAATCTCTTAATTTTCTATGCAAGATTTTACTTTTAGCTTAATATTTTTTTCTTCTATTTCTTCTTTATTGTTTATATTTGAGTCCTCAAAGTTTTTGTTTACTTCTATGATTTCTTGTCTTTTATTCTTACATTTATATAAGTTCTCAAATTGTTGCTTACTTCTATGATTTCTTGTCTTTTGTTCTTATATTTAACTTTTGAACTTTTGCTTGTTCTTATATTTTTCAAGTAATTGTTTGTTATTTGACTTTTACGGAAATGGTTTTCTAGTTCTTAGTTACAATTTTTTCTAATTTCCAATTCTAATATTACTTTATTTGATTAAGTTGTCTATCTTCTATTAACTCCGCTTTCCAAATTTATTATATAGAATGGTATATAAATGTTTATTTAAAAAAAATCAAACATTGTGAATAAAAACAAGTATACAAGTAGTGTTATTATAATCAGTCATTTTTTGGTAAATTCTAATAAATTTAATAAAATATTTAATTTGTCCCTTTAATCCATTCAAATTGAAAATAATTTAAATTTATTAATTAAAATAAATAGAGCATATAAATTTATTTATTTGTTTAAGTGACTAATATTTATTTTAACTATTTATTCACAACAAAGTTCACAAATGTAGATTGATAGGTTGTAAAATGAGAAGACTTATATTTTAATCTAGCATCCATTTTAATAACATAAAACTAATGAAATAAGATATTTTATTATAGTATTCAAAATAGAAAATTTTGAGTATAAGGTACATTAATACATTTTTCCAACAAATAAGAATATACAAATATGACATTTATATAATCATACTAAACTAACAAAAAACTTCTATGCCGAAACTAATCACTAATGCTCCTAAAGGATCTCACAACTCTAATTGTTGGTTCCTCATCTTGTCTGTTCATACCGATAAGATAATCATTACAAAAGAAAGAGACAACCATAGCCAAGACAAACAAACACAAGAGGGTAAACTAGTTTAGGAAAGGAACATCATATATTAATAAAACATGCTTATCAAGATACAATACACTCCAGACAATCATATAGATATAAACCATGTAATCAAAGATTATCTTAAACTCAATTATCCGGATACATCATTGATATCAAATTCACTAGAGACATGCACTTGTGGTGGTTTCTACTACTTTGCAGAGTCATTGTCAATGAGTTTCACTTTACCACTCACAAGATTAATTCTCTTCGCATCTTAGGCAAAGGAAAAGCCCCTAGACCAAGACATTCTGCTACTTTCACCACGTAACTCATTTTACTCTATGTGAGTGTGAACGCATATTAGAGTGTCAGAACATCTCTTTACTTGAATCCATACATTAATGCATATACTAAAGAAACATACATTAAAACATGTTCCTCAATGGAATTCCCTACATTCTCATCAGCTCATACCTTGTCAACATATATACTTTACACTTCATATCACACATTCTCAAATATATTGCACAACTTCATAAAACATATACAAACTATTTGAGATTTAAAAAAATAAAATTGTCGCTTCCACAAAATTCATAAAATTACGTTCTTACATTTAAATGAAGTATAATGGAATAAAGAACACAATACAAAAAGAATCTACTCAATTGGGTAAATGTGGAAAAAGTTTTGTACCAAACAAATAACAAAGATCAAAGTTGTTAACAGCCTAAACTATGAGAATCTTACACAAAAAACTACTCTAACTACACATTTTCAATCAAAGATCCCAATGGTCAAAACAAAGAATCCTACTTTATCGAGATAATTCAAACCAGAAAAAGAAGGTGACGCCCAACACTAGCTAAGTGGTGCCAACGGCATGACAGTAGCGCCCAACACTATCAAAAAACTCAGACTTCCCATTTTGGTATTTGATTGAGTAATTTTACACTTTTTTAGCTAATGTGTACTTAACAAACTTCATAATACTTTTAAAATTCAAGTTCTTAGCTTAGGGATTGTCAAATTAGTTCAATTCAAAGATTTCACAAGGATATTTCTAACTACAATCAAATCAATATTTTCATGTTTCATACAATTTCAGAGCTGAACCAAAGTATGTCAACATATCCACCTCAAATTATGCAATCAAATATACCAATTCAAAGCCCAACATGTAAACCAATACAACTTATTTGAGCACACATTTCATATATCATCTCATAACAAATTCACCAATCCAATATGACATAGACCAAAGCAAATGATAATTCAAACTCCAATTTTATCACATTAAAATTACATTTACTAATTTAATGCACAACCATAAGCAAATGCAATAAAATTAGATTCCCTTCACCTCTTAAACAATTTAACCACTTCTAAAAACACCACAATTTCTTTAACTCTATATAATGCTCTATCTACACATAGAAACATCAAAAGAACGATCATGTCATACAATATATAATCACTTATTTAACAGAGACTCATATTGATGACTTAAAGACACATGAAACAAAAGAGCACTACATGCAATAACAAACTTACAGGAACAAAGAAATTAATCGATCCAAATTGAAGAACTCGTTACAAGGTTCATTCCTACAATTTCAGATTTCCAATTAGATGAACATGGAGTGAGAGCGAGAAAGAAAACAAAGAAATCAAAGATCTCTAGAAAAATGTTTCTAAAGAGATTGTATATTTTAAAATAATAAGACTCATTTATAAGACCTTCTATTTATAATTAATCATTTAATATTAAAATAATGAGTTTCATCATTTTACAACGCCATCAATCATAGATACCAAATTTATCTGTCATTATAATAAACACTTATTATTGAGTTTCTCAAACAAGATAAGTTAATCGGTTATTTTGGTATTTAGGCCGCTAAAAGGTTAGTTAAACCCTTTGTTTGTTCATGAAGACATCTTAATTTAGTCACCGATTCAAGTTTTTAACATCTAAGTTAACAATTTTTAATTATAAGTTCATTTCTATTGAATTACAATAACAATGTATAAAAATTATATAGTCTATTTAATTATATAAATTAATTAACATTCTCTATGCTGTTAGATATAATAAATAATTTATTGTTGGAAATAGTTAAGTGTGAGTCAAAAGTCCCACATTGGATAAAATAGACAAAGTTAAACACTATATAAAAATAAAAACCCATAAAATTTTGGGATAAAAGTGGTGTCAAATACCTTCTTATATATATATGTAAGACCAATGTCATATATATGTCAACCATAATCTCTCAATAACTATACTTATAACCCTATAATATATGAAAGAATATATAACCCTTATGTATGTCAATTCTAAGGTAAACCATGTATTAAGTGGTGCACAATATCACTGCCATATACAATTGATATATTTTTTAGTACGAAGGAACAATAATCTATGAATAAAATGGAAGTAATTCTTTTGGTATGAATTTATTGATGAATTACTTCCATTACGATCAACTTTAATTTTAAAAGTGATTCGATAAAACTGAAATAAAATTATAAAGTGTTTCAATGATATTAAATTAACTTGAGTAGTAGCTTAAATAAATTAAAATATTTTTAATTTCTTGAAATATACGAATTATTTTAATTATTATCGATGTATATTCTATTCTAAAGATTATTTTTCAATTTTATAAGTATAATTAGATTTAGTTGAAAAAATATTATTTAAAAGCAATTCAGTTTTTTTAAATTAATGTAATAATTTTATATCAACAAATACTTATCTTAAAAGCCATTTTCAAATTTCATTGAATGTAATTCTGCTTAGTTTTTTAAAAGTTAAATTCATACAATAATTCAATTTCATTTTTAAACAATTCATTTCAATTAAACACTAATTTGGTTTTCTTGAAATATTTTTAAACAATCATATTTCTCTATTTGTTGTCTTCCAACACACCTACTAGTGAGATTGATTAACATTTCTTTCCATGATATCTATGATCTCATCTTCCACATCAACTCACCTCCCCCAAACATGATCTTTTATGTTTCCATGTTCTTCCTTAAACATATATTTTCTTTCTCACCATGCTTAACAACCCTAATAACAACTCTTTATCATATTTTTATTTGAAAATGTTTACTAAAGATCATTCATTACCAAATAACAATTTAATTCAAAAAATGAAAATTATGAAAAAACAACTACTAAATACAAAATTATTTCAAACAAATCAAATCACCTTATTTTATGAAAATACCCACCAAGCAACAACACTACTAATAATAATATGCAAGAATCAACATCACAAGAATGCAAATTGGATAGTTGTTAAACAAATGTTATAAGTTGATATACTTGACTTGACCTAAATTTGGTGTTAGACCTAATTGGTAAACACATATCAAAACATGCTATTAGTAGAAGATTCACCTCAATCAACAACAACTGAAATATAACTCCCTAGGAAAAGGAAAGGTGTAAAAACACATACACAAAACAAAAGTACACATCCATCCCCAAAATTTGAAGAGAATGACGATCGTACCCTTGGTGCAGTGACAAGGCATGATGTGATTGGGAAATAAAGAAAGGCACAAAGGTGAGGTGCAGTGCAAGAATAATGAACCCGTAACTCTCCAGTGCGCTTAGCCTTTTCCCCTTTTCTTTTTTCCTTCTCTCTTTTTATTGGTTTGGCGATTTTATCCGAACAAAAACAATTACGTGGGAATTAATTAATTAAAATAATAAAGTCCCTTTTTTTGGTTTTTATTTTATTTTCTATTCAAAGGGGCATAGGAAATGGAGAGAGAAGAAGAAGAAGAAGCTCTCCTCTGGCTCCTCTTTTCTCGCGATCGTTTTCTCTGTCAAACTATTTTCCTCTCCAAGTCCCAGTTTTTTCTCGGAATCCAAATACCCTTTTGCTGAAACTCCCTTCTGCTGAGATCTACCCTCTCTCACACTTATGGGTTTCTCCTCTGCACTCAACAAAACTGGTAAGATTCACTTCCATCGGAGTTCAGATCACTGTTCAAGTTTCCTTCTTTTTTTCCATCTTATGTGTTTTTGCTGCTTTGGTTGTACGAGACCCAAAAAACTGTTTTTCACTTCAATTGTGTTGCTGTTCTGGGCGATTTTGTTCCTTTTCACTTTCCTTGGACCGGCTTTTTTTTATTTTTGTTTATTTTTTAAATGATGATCGTAATTGCTGTAATGCAAATTTTGGGTCGGTGTTTTCATTTCTACTAATATAATTCTTTTTTAACAGACCGTATGTGTTTTTAGGAGACAATCTTTGCTACCCTATATGTAGCAAAGGTCTTTTTTGAAGTACTGATTCTTAACCACTGGGTAAACTTGAATAACCCGTGTGAGTTGAACTAATAGTTGAGTTTCAGAACTTGTTAGATGGTGGTTTTATGGGTTTTTTTTTTTCATATATAAAAATGGGTGGCGGAGGTATTGTTAAAAGTTTTGTCTTTTTGTTTGATCATGAGTTTATTTTCTCCTTAAGGGGTGCTTGAATTGTTGTCTGTTTTTGTTGGTTCAATTTCTGTCTGTTTGTTGACTGTGTTTTAGATGACACAATCTGGACTTCAATTTTTGTTGTATCTCTGTTGCCATGTGCTGAAAAGAGTAGAGAGTCCTTAAGGACTTAATCTTGTTTGGAATGATGTTCTTTTGTGGGGCTTCTGAAAATCTGATTTTTTCTTATGGCGGATTTAATGTTGACTGAGGTTCACTGGGTCGATCACTGTTCGATTTACATGACATGACCTTTGTTTAATAAATGGGTTTCTCTTGACTCTAAACTATGTCCTTTGATATATTCAGTTTCTTTCTTGTCTTGGGTGTGTCCTAAAATTGGAAAACCATTAGCATTTCCTTTCTTCCCATTTAGAAGTTTAATTTGATAAATAATTACCTGCATATCTCATGGAAACTTCATGCGTTTGGAAGTTCAGTAACTTAACTTTTTGTCATGAGGGTTTATGTATGCAGTTTGGTGCTTACTTATTTTGCTTTTAATTTCAAATAATTTAGTAATTGATCTTCAAAGTTTAACTTCAACAAAGCTGTGTTTGTTTTTTCCACAGGTAAGTATGCTGTAGATGAAAGCATTTGGAGAGGTTAAAGTCAGTGCTGTTACCAACGCTGTTTGCTATTTTTTTTAATTGCATCTCAACCCAGAAGCCGCATAATGAACCACTTGACCATTGAGACCGAGGATTCTTTTGCAAGCTTGCTTGAGCTTGCTGCTAACAATGATGTTGAAGGTTTTAAACGAATGATTGAGAGGGATCCTTCCTGTGTAGACGAGGTAGGACTATGGTACAGTCGGCAGAAGGGGTCTAGGCGGATGGTCAATGAGCTCAGAACCCCATTGATGGTTGCTGCTACTTATGGGAGCATTGATATTTTGGATCTGATTCTTTCACTTTCTGGTTATGATATTAATAAACCTTGTGGCCTTGACAAGAGCACTGCTCTTCATTGTGCTGCTTCAGGCGGTGCTGAAAATGCTGTTGATGTTGTTATACTGCTTCTAGCAGCCGGGGCTGATCCAAACTCTGTTGATGGAAATGGTCATCGTCCTGTTGATGTGATTGTTGTTCCTCCCAAGCATGAATCTGTTAGAAGCAGTCTTGAAGCACTTCTTCAAACTGATGACTCCATTGCAGTGTGTAATCTCAGGGTGATCACAGCCCCATCAAATGCATATTCTCCACCATTGTCAACTTCACCAGAGAATGGGTCTCCTTCGGCACCCGATTTCCAATTGAAGTCAAAGTTAAATGATGGCTTTGTTTCTTCTGCATCAGAGAAGAAAGAATATCCTGTTGATCCATCCCTTCCTGACATCAAGAATAGCATATATTCAACAGATGAATTCCGGATGTATTCTTTCAAAGTTCGACCTTGTTCACGTGCTTATTCACATGATTGGACAGAATGCCCTTTTGTTCATCCTGGGGAGAATGCTCGGAGAAGGGACCCAAGAAAGTACCACTACAGCTGTGTCCCTTGTCCTGATTTTCGGAAGGGTGCTTGCCGACGCGGAGATATGTGTGAATATGCTCATGGAGTTTTCGAGTGTTGGCTGCATCCAGCACAGTATCGTACTCGTCTTTGCAAAGATGGGACAAGTTGCTCCAGAAGAGTTTGCTTTTTTGCTCACACTGCTGAGGAGCTTCGGCCATTATATGTTTCAACTGGTTCTGCTGTACCATCTCCTCGTTCAAGCACATCTTCTGCTATGGAATTTGCTGCAGCTATGAACATGTTACCTGGCTCTCCTTCTTCAATGTCTGTCATGTCTCCTTCACCGTTCACCCCACCCATGTCACCCTCTGCCAATGGCATGTCACACTCATCCGTTGGATGGCCCCAACCAAATGTCCCCGCCTTGCATCTTCCAGGGAGCAATCTTCATTCCAGTCGATTGAGATCTTCATTCAATGCCAGAGATATTCCTATGGATGAGTTTGACATTTTGCCTGAGTACGATGCTCAGCAGCAGCAACAGCTCCTTAACGAGTTCTCTTGCCTCTCTAAACAGCCTAATGCTATGAACCGCTCCGGCCGCATTAAAACCCTTACCCCTTCAAATCTTGATGATCTATTTTCTTCTGAGAGTTCATCACCTCGGTTTGCTGATCCAGCATTAGCTTCGGCTGTCTTTTCTCCAACACATAAATCAGCTATTCTTAATCAATTTCAGCAGCAGCAAAGCTTGCTGTCGCCTGTGAACACAAACTTTTCTTCTAAAAATGTTGAGAATCCTTTATTGCAGGCTGCCTCATTTGGGGTTCAAGCATCAGGTAGGATGTCTCCGCGGAATGTGGAACCTATTTCTCCTATGAGCTCTCGGATTTCTGTGCTAGCTCAACGTGAGAAGCAGCAACAATTCCGGAGTCTTAGCTCCAGGGAACTTGGCTCCAACTCTGCTACTGTTGCTGCAGCTGCTGCTGCTGGGTCCCCAGTGAATTCTTGGTCAAAATGGGGACCCTCCAATGGTACATTGGATTGGGCTGTCAATGCTGATGAGTTAAGGAAACATCGTAGGTCATCTTCGTTTGAGCATGGGAATAATAGTGAGGAGCCTGATTTCTCATGGGTGCAGTCACTTGTTAAAGAATCTCCAACTGAGTTTAAGGACAATTCAACTGCAACTGTCTCAAGTGGTGCAGCAGCTGGATCCTCCAGTGAGGTATCAAATATGAGCACACAAATGGACTCTGTTGATCATGCCGTGTTAGGAGCATGGCTTGAACAAATGCAGCTCGATCTTGTGGCTCAGCAAAATTAAATAAATTTTGCTGATCCTGAGGTAGTCAAGCAGAAAAGTTTCAGTTGAGATTAGAATGCTTTTATTTTAATTTTTGTTGTGCTGATGGAAGAAGATAATAGTAACTATGAAAGGAAGCAGAAGAGGAAATTTCAAATGTAGTGTTACATGAGTAGCTTAGGAAGCTCACAAAACCACTGGGTAGTATTAATGCAACTGCTCCCAGTTTTGGCTTGCCCATAGAGTCAAATTTTAGCTTCACATTCCAGTCCCTCAACGAGTAAATGTTCTGTTTTTCTTCCTTTTTCATTTTGGGGTAGAAAATTACAAGGGTCATTGGAGTTATAATTTCCTTGAGACTCCTTTTTGGTCCAGTTTTGGGGATGAAAATACAGGATGTTGGATATCATATTTTTCATGTAATTTGAAATAAATAATAGTGGATATGCTAGGTAGTGGGTAAGTCAGGGATATTGATACTTGGGTTATGTAACATTCAATTAAAGTTTGTTGCTGTATTAATCCTAATGCCTTTGTTTTTTTCTTTTTTGCTTTTGTTTTCTTATTCCATGTTCATTCCTTACGTGAACTGTTCTGAATTTCTAAATATCCATGGATTTTTAATGTGCACAGGTTTCAATTATATTAATATGTTTGCTTGGATTCTCCCTTTCAGAGTTTAGATATCCGCAGACATTTATATGTCCTATAATCTTGTGGCGGTATAAATATTGAGACTGGTTCAACCCTTTTGAAGTTCAATGACACAATTTTACATTCAGTACACAAGGTTTTATTTGGAAAACCTCTTTTATAAACATAAATAGTAAGTTTTACAGTTTAGCTAAGTTAGATGGTCCGTTAGCCATAACAAAAGTTTTGTGGAATTAGCACATAACACGAAAGTTCAGTAACTTACGCTATTACAGTCTCTTGATGTTTCATGTGACAGGTACAAATGTGGTCATGTTTATGCGTGATCAAGTTGGAAATGATCTTACGCAGATATCCAAATCAATGACAATAAGTTGGTATTTTTTGATGGAACAATACCCAAAAAGTTAAGAGGTAAAGTGCCCTTTAATCTCAACTTATCCCAAAGGAATTAAGTAACTAGCTCCACAACCGCATGATCTCCTTTTGACAATTTTTTTGCCCTGATCATCATCATCTTGATGATATGTTCTCCCATTTATTCCTCCTTTTGCAAAAGGAATTAGAATGCTTTAACACAGTGTTCTCTTTTCAGTAAGATTTTTATACTCTTCTCACAAAACGTGTTTGTACCTTTAACACAGTCATAGTCACAACTCACAAAGCAAAGTTGTCTTTAGTTGATAAGGAAGTAGAAAAAGAATTTACACGGTCGATTTTCATTTTTTTTTACCCCTTCTGAATCTCTCTCTTTCTCTCGGCATTTTCAGATGTCAACATTGCTTTAGTTTGCTGTGATGGTAACCATTCATTTTAGTTACAGGGTTACGATTCTCTTTTCTCGTGTACTTGTTTATCACATATTTATTGTGCAAAAGAGTTGTATCTACTTAGTATTCTTATTTATTGCAAAACAACAAAAAAAAAAAACTATAACCATAAACTTCTGAACTCAATGTAAACAAAAGTAACTAATGCCAAACTAATTGAGTCAACTAAAATTATGTAAATGTTTCTGGAGGATTTAGTCTGGATCGATATTGTACTCCTGTTTGCAATTAAATATACTTAATTTGAGCTCTTTTCCATTGATCAGCAAACACGCATTTTTTAATCTAACTCCGGCACACTTAGGTGTCAGTGAATAAAATCAATTTAATGTAGAAATTGTTAACTACGTGAACTAATCTCACTCAAACACTTAACGAATTCAATCTATTTTTCACTAGGATTTCATTAAGAATCTTTCTTATATTTTGATTTCTTTTGGTTGTTAGATAATAATTCAAATGGAAACACACCGACAATGGGTGAAGTGTATTGTAAAGATGATAAAATCCAAAATGGTACCTGTGATTATAGGAGAAGTTGCAATAAAATAACAAGAACATCAAAGTAAATTTTAAAAAGTAAATTATTAAGGAAAGGAACGTAAAGAAATTTATAACATAAATCAATGAAACAATGACTCAAATCACAACAACTAATATTAAATTAACCATTTTTTCTACTTTCGACATTTCTTAAAATGTGTGTATTGTTTCACAATTTACCACCTTTGTAAAATACAAAATAAACCTATTTATATTTTTTAGTTTTTCCTGTATAGTTACATGATTTTGAATTTGAAATTTAAACAATTCACATGCCTTTTTCTATAATTGTCTACCTTAAACGGTTTTGGAGTCCACACATCTTGAACAGTTAACACTCATTAAATTTTCATAGTTGTTGTTGCTTTATTCTCCTTCTCAATTTACTTTGACCCTTTGCTTCGGTTAACCTTTTCTTGATCAATGTTCTAACATGGGGTAAAGAACCTTTTAGCATCAACTTAGATCATAAGAATTATTGCATTACGTAATTGATAGAAAACATAAATAGATATAGGTTTATAAGATGTATTTAAAGTCCTTCACAAGAAAATCCAAGTTAAACTTTCTAAATAAAATTATTCCTGCATCAATTAGGAGGATTTATTTGATACAAAAATTATATACCTAAGCAACAACTACTCATTATCCAACCCTCAAGAGTCTCACCACTACTTATCTCTTCCACCTATAATACCATTTGCTCACGTATAACATACTATAATCGTAGGTGGATAAACCACAACTACAACAAACATAAAGAGTAAGCTAGAGCAAATTTAAATCATACTAGTTATAAAAATTAAAATCAATTCAGAATAAGCATTCATCCTTTCACAACATACACATTATACTTAAAATGTCTAAAGTTCATTGCAAACAAAGTCTTCATGACTAATTTATACACAACTAAACATCTGACTCTACCTCCATAAAACAAGTGTATATTGAGTAGTATATGAGACCCTTTACACCTGTCATCACTCTCCCCTGCCTATTAGGAGCTATAGCTATATATCATGGTTCGGCCATTTTCCTACCAAAGAGTATGACATGGTAAATTTTATATCTATAAGATTCAATCTCTTAGCGAATCTACAAATAAGAATCTCCTTTGACTCTCAGTACTAAGTATCTTTCTCTATGTGAGTTCAATACTAGCATAATCATGATAATTTCACTTCAACTCTGACGTTAATACATGTTGGATCTCTTGGCAAGTGTACCAATAGTCAACTGTAGTATAATGATTTTGAAGTAAGAGTGTCGATCCCACAAGGAGCGGATTCAATTAAAATAAATAATTATCTCGGTCAGCGTATATATATCCATTTCATTCATCATTGATTGTAATGATAATTTTGCATAAAAGTAATACAATAAAAGCAGAAAGTTTAGAAAAAGTTCAATAAGAGAAACTGAGATTGAATTTCATCTATCTCACTTGTCTGTAATCTGGATAAATATAAATATATAACATCTCAAAATACCAATATTGATGCAACACCCAAAAATCATTTATATTGATTTCTCACATATAAAATTCATAAGATTAATACTGTGAATATTGATTCCTCACGTATTCAATAGATTTATCCAACATTATGTTCAAGTGTTATAAGCAATTGATATATTGAAATCTATTCCTAGCATCGTAATACATCAAGTATCATTGTTCAGATCAAATTTTAGAAATACGTTTCAGTCATATCTAAAACTCACAATCAAGAATCTATTGATCAGATATAATCAAGTATGAAGAACAAAACAATAATACCAATATTGAGTAGAAACATAAATGCTATATATAAAAGGGAAGAATTTATATCAATATCTGTGTTGCTCACGTATAATCATACGATCATCGCAAAGAAAAGAAAACAAACAACACACCAAAAAGAAATACTAAGGTAAGCTAATGCATTTAAAGAAAAATAAGGAAAAGATAATTTATAAAAGAAGAAGGGATATAAAATTTGTAGGTTTGTCATTCATGAAATTAACAATTTTTTCTCATTTCTTCATATATCAACTTCTCAATTACTCATTTAGTGAACATTTTCTTTACATTCCAATATAAAAACTCACAAAATTCACACTCTCAGTTAAAAAATTTAGCCCCAAACAATTCACATTCATAAAATCATATACTAGGTGCCAAATCGCTAAACCCAATAGATCAAACAACTATTTGCCTAAGGTCAAATTTAAACTTCTTAGATGTCACATGCAGTAGGACAAAGATTGATTCAAGAAAAGAACAAAATATGAAGTTACTTTTTTTTCACAATTTTGATCGATTGGTTGTGTTGACCTTTACACCAGGAGTCCTAAGGTGGACTAAGATCTTTAAAGAGATGAAATACGGAGTCAAAATCTTAGAGTGAATATAAAGAATGTTTACAAGATATGTTTTAGAAAGATAAGGTTTTTATAAAATGAAATTCATTTTAATAAAATTTTATTTATAGTTTAGCTTTTTAATAATAAAATATTCAAATATTATTTATAAAACCATATCTAATCTTAAACTATTTTATAGATCTTCACAACGTTCTCATTGTTAGTCCTTATTGCTTTACATCTCAAAGTCGTTGTCAACAACCTTCATGTGATTATCTTTGACAACTTACTGATACACACATGGTGAAATACATCACCAACACTTTGACAAGGTAGACTCCATTACACATATCAACAAAGTTATTGCACAGGATAAGAGCTAACAACACTAACCTCTATCATGCAATTTCAACTATGCTCATGCCAAACTACTTCACTTCATTCCTTGATTAGAACCGTATCTCTGATATCATTCTTGGTAATAATGCAATAGAAAAAAAAAATATTTTTCTAGCAGAAACACATTCACAAATAAAAATATAAATTTAAATAAAAACATATAATAAATTTAACATAGTTCAACTTCTCGAACCCTGGTCCCCAAAAAAAAATATTATTATTCAATAAATTGTCACCGTTATAAAATTTTTGGAGACCAAACCAAAGTTACAAACCTTCTGGTACAATTTTTATGAGAAAAAATTGAAAACTTCTTCCCAAATTTTTTAAAATCTTGACATACAAATAGCCAAACATATATCCAATATATCCAATAGACACGTGAAGTTATGGTGACAACTCAAATAGTTCATATTCTATCTCCATTATTTTTAATATTGATATTAATATGTGGGAAGAAGAAAATCCTATAGAAAAAGAAATTGTTCATAAATAATAATATAAAAAAAAAGTGAAATGGTTGGAATTAGTATACCTTGAACTTTTGAGTGTTATTAGGAGAATTATTTTTCATTTTCTGATTGATCATCACAAACAAGTTTGACGTGAGATATGTTGTGCCAATCTTGTCCAACCCCTGGCCTGTATCTTTTCCATAATTCAGGAGAACCAGTGACATCTATCACTTTTAGATTGATGAGACGATGCATGTTATGAGGGAATGACACCAGATTTGGACAATTGACAACTTCAATTAATTTGAGGCAATTTAGGGTTGGTAGCCAATCAGGAAGCTCCTCAAGATTCATGCAATCCATAATGATTAAGGATTGTAAAGAGTTGGCAGATCCTTGAAGCCACCGAGGCAATGTCACTAGACTTGGCAACTCTTCAAGAACGAGAAGCTTCAACCTTAAATCAAGGATTTCGTTGCTAAGGCCCATTGACAATTCTAACTTGTTACACTTGATAATCACTAAAACCTGTAAATTTTTTACGGCATCAAACCACACCGTCTTTAGACTTTTACAATCACATAAAGACAATCTTTTCAGAGTGGGAAGTAGTATTCCTCTGAACAAGGACTCAAAATTATCACAACATAAAAAGTATAAATCTTCTAAAGAAGTCAAACTTGCAATCTCTTTTTCTGGACAAGCAGGTTGTTTGGTGGTTATCCTCAGGTGACGGAGGCTTATTAGATTTTCTAGTCCTTCGGGTAACTTTTGCAGTTTTATGCATCCAGCAAGGATTAAAGTTTGCAAATTTTGAAGTTTGCAAATTGAATCAGGGAGTTTGGTAAGGTTTTCACTTTTCCCAAGGTTGAGTAATCTTAAATGTTTCAACTTTCCGATACGGGGCGGCAAACTCTCGTATTCAGAAAAATCTAAGTGTAAAACCCTCAAGAATTTGCACCTTGACACCAATGTATTCAAGAAATCTTCATTATCAGCTCCATTAGGAAAAGAGATATATCTCAAACGTATGGGAAGAAAAGCTTGACCAAGCAAATTATTTTCCGAAAATGTCAAATGATGGGCATTCATGTATAATTTTGAATTGTGGTTATCTATTTTTTCATACTCACCTTTCGCAATATATATTGCAAGATCAATCACCAAATCATGTAATTTAAACATGCAATCACCCCCAAATTCTTCATATTCTGAAAGAAAAGATCTTGACCATAGCTCATGCAACAATTGAATGGCAACATCAATCGCTGATTCACTTGCCTTTGGTGGCGGAAGAAAACCAAGTGCTCCCCAAAACAAACAAACTTGAGAACCTAAAATTCCAGTGTCCTTTGCGTAAAGAGAGAAAAAAGCAAAACATGGTTTTAAATATGAAGGGAGTTGATCGTAACTTAGTTTGAGAGCAGGCAAAATGTCTTTTTCATTTTGTTTTAAATTCCAAATCTCATTGTCTCTTACACTCTCCCAATCTTTCTCATCAACCCTCGAGAACAGTGAACTCCCCACCGTTTTCACGGCCAATGGTAATCCCCCACATTTTTTAACTATTTCTTCCCCAATTTCTAATAGTTGTGGATGCTTTTTCTCATCTCCATATTCGAAAGCATATTTCACAAACAGGGAAAGAGAATCCTTTTCAGAGAGGAAACTAAGAAGGTATGGGTACGAGGATTTGGTGCGCATGAAGGTAGCTATTGAGTGGTTACGAGTAGTCACTAGGATTTTACTACCTTTAACACCCACATCTATTACTTCCTTCAACTCTTCCCATCTTGCACGATCCTCATTCCATATGTCATCCAACACGAGCAAGAACTTCTGCCCTTCAAGTGTGTTTCTCAAACGAATTTGAAGTTGCTCCGTCTCAAAGCTATTGAAGTTTTCCCGAGATGGGTTTGGAGCAGAATTCAGGATTTTAATGAGCACCTTCCTAAGTTCAAAATCATTGGAAACACACACCCACATCTTCAATGGAAAACATGCATCAATTGTGGTGTCATTAAAGACCAACTTAGCAAGTGTGGTCTTTCCCAAGCCTCCCATTCCCACAATGGGAATAACCGAGAGACTTTGGTCATCATCATCATCATCTTGCACAACAACTTTTATTATTTCTTGTTTATCATGTTCCCTTCCTATAACATTGGAAGGGTTTACATAAGAATGAGTCAGTGCACCACACGTGTATCATGGTCAATGACTTGAAGGCCAAACATGCTTCTATGAGCTGCAAGTTTGGCCAACCTGGTGTTAATGTCTTGAATGTGATGCGCCATTCTAAGACGATAAACAACAGGATTACTTGATGAGAAGAAACGGCGTACCTTTCTTGAGCAGTTACCGTAGGTGTTGACAACGTGTTTCCGCAAGCCTTCGCACTCAAAATCATCGACTATGTCTTCGGCATCAGAAAACACGGACGTGATCTGAATCAGCCATTCGCTCAGGGCACTGCTCTGCGGATTCTTTTTCTCAGCATCTAAGAGCACACCTTTGATGAGTGCCATAGTTTCTTTCATCTGTTGAAGATCCTGGTGCACACCAAACGCTAGAGAAGCTTCTTGAAGGGCACTAGAGGCAAGCTTCCCTAGGAGCGATTCTGCGGAGCTGAAAAGAAGCGATTCAGCCATGAGTTTTAGGAATGGAAGAAAGAGTAATGCAATGGGAAGGGGTGTTTGAAGTTTAATCATATATGACATAGTTATGATATTTATACTGTGACCGAGTAATAGAAATGGTTCTCATGCATTGCCTCCTCTTCGGGAAAGGTATCACTTTGAATTAGAGAGTTGTTTTCTTTATTCTGCATGACTTGTATTGTATGGAACTTCTGGACTCATCAATGTCGAGTTGGAAAAGTTGGTAGCCATTTTTTGCTGCAGAGATGAATCTGTTGGAGAAATGTCTCATTAAACAGAAGCTTAGAACATTCTTTGTTCCTTCCTTTTGCCTCGTCTGAGACGTTCGGTTTTGGATAAATCATGATGATTCATGTTCTATCTTGCCTATGCTATGCTTCTCTCAAGTTCCATTCCATACACACGCAAAGTCTATTCCTGTGAAATTTCACCTGCTAGCTACCAAAGTATTTATGCCTTTTGCTTTTTATGTAAATCAACAATTGTGTGTGCTTTTTTATGTACATAGATAATTTCTTTTTAATATTTTCTAAGTTCGTTAGCTAGAAATAGATCCAAATTTTTGTTCTATAAATTTAGATATCCATATATCATGTAAGTTCTTAATCATTAACTAAGAGAATCCGAAAAAGGTTCACAATATAATTAATTGAGTACTCTACAACTTGTAACATTAATAACTATGTAGTTATAATTTCATTTAGTAACAAAATCGTAACACCTTAATTGGAGATATTGATATCAATATGTTTCTTTTGTAATAGATTCATTATACTATACTTATCGTGACAGTACATTTCTTTCATCACAAATTTAACACATATCAACCTTGCCATATTTTAGACATAATAATATAAACATTTTGTTTGGTTATAACATATTTATTCTGATAAAGTAACTTCCAAGTTTTTGGTATATGTTGTCTTGGTCTAGGAAGAGGCTTGAAGCCTAATTTAACTAACAACAAAATTTGTGTTTACAATATCATTGGTTACAAAAGGCTCAAAGTCATGTATCACCCACATTGTTCCTCCCTCTATCCAAACTCGCTTTTACGGTTCCCAATTTAAGTTCATGGTAAGCAACTAATTTCATGAGAAAATGTTTCCCATTGGATTAGGTTGAAAGTATCAAGTAAAAATGAAAATTCATTCAACACTGTTTCTGAAGTTATATCCATGTAAATTTCAACCACAGTGATCAATGCCCCCAACTAATTGTACACGAGAAAAACCTGAAGTATAAAAAGAAATGTGAGTCAAACGAAGGTCCTCAGAAAGAATGTAAGCCTTAAGGAGCACTATTGTTAGAGAAAATACAAATAAAATTTTAAAATATTTCGAAAGATTGTCATTAAATTTTCAAAAAATTAGTTGTAAAACGTCATTTTTTCTTCTGTAATGATCTTACTAGTAAAAATAGGAAAATACTTGAAAATCTTATGACTCTTTCTCATCGTGAGGTAGCCTTACCCAAAAATTGAAACAAACATTAGAGTTAAAAACGTAAGTGAATTGAGCTTGGTCGAGCTACATGTAGTCACTACTACATATATTAGATTTAATAACATTTAAAAAATGTTGGTAAAGCTTACAAAAGTGTTAGATTTAATAACATTTAATAACATTGCAAAGTAACATTTTTACGCATATTGTATATAATGCATGTTACTTAGTAATATTTATATGTACTATTAGTATCATTTTCGAAATTGTTACATATTAGCATCTTTACTATCATTATATAAATGTTACAAATTTAATATTTTTGTAATTCTTTAAAAATGTTACCTATCATTTTAAAAAATGTTACTTATTAGCATCTTTATTATCATTACAGAAATGTTGTGAATTTAATATTTTTGGACCATTTGAAAAATGTTACCTATACTTGTAATAAAAAAACCCAATATTTGTCAAACAAATAGAACATAGCAAAAAAAGTTAGACCCGTCTAATGTTACATCATCCAAAATGGCATGCCAGGTAGAAAATAGACCCTGAAGTTGCAAAATCACTCACCACAATACGAATTGTAATTGGGACTGGATAAATCTGCATGATGGAAGAAACCTGTCGGTCACATGTCAGTAAAGTAAACACTCATTAGAGATGATCAGGACAAAAATATTTCCCAAACACTAACGAATGATATATAGGATCATAACAATAGAAGTAACAATGATATAGATGATTTAACATGGGGAGTCGCTGAGATGATATATCAGATACACTACGAACGGTGAACGGTTAAAAATTCAGGTCTGAGTCTAAGTCTCACGTTAGCTAAAAATTATAAAGTAGAGTACTATATAAGAATAAAGACCCATAAATCCATTGCCTTAAAGTTTTGGGTTGAGGTTTCATCGATATTATGCCTCCCCAATCAAAAACCCCTCCGTTAACCTAGCACGAACTACATCAGTAGCATCAATAACAGCTATACCAATGTCTGCCTTCTTCAGAGAAGGTGCATCATTCACTTCACCAGTCATTCCACAACTTTGTTTCCTATCTTGCAAGCATTTCACAATTTCACCATACCTGTGCTCTGACCACTAATGATCCATAACTTATTTCAAAGTATTTCAAAGAATATGATAGAATCTGTGATTGAGCAATTCTAATAACTCGATAAGCAAACCAGGAAAATACTTCCACCAAGAATTCATTCAACACGTGATTTAACAAATTCTCCCTAGTAAAAATAGCAGCATTTCCATTATGCCCATCGAAGATCTGTGAACCAGAAGAAATCATTCACATGCACACCGTAAGCAACTTTATAAATTACACTAATGCATTCGGATAAGTAAACATTCAATTATACCTTAAAACATGTATAGAAGGTGTTAGTAATGATGAAGAGTGTGTGAGTGAGCGGTGATAGTGGCTTTTTATCTGATGAATTGCTCTGAGCGAGTGACACCTTCTTACATATTTAATAAAGGAAAAATGGCAATTGTAACCGGCATGATCATAAGTTCATGGTATTTCTTTTCCCGGTTAAAGACAGTGATATGGGTCAAGGACAAGAGGAGGAAATTGAGATGTGCTCTAACCCAAATGAGGAATTAGCATACCAATACATTCAGTATGTGAAACCCAAAAGGAAGGAGAAGCAGCCAAAGTGGATAAAAGATCATGTGGTCAATAATCCTAAACGCAATAACAACAAATCCTGAAGAAAGAAAATAAATTTTGCTAGATTTTGCGGTAACCATATTCAATATTATGCTTTTGTATTTTCTTTTAGATTTTGCAAGTTAATTTTCTACAACAAACTTTATATGCCTCGTTTTTGGACCAAGAAGGACAATGAAAATAATTCCTCCATCATCTCTGTTTTCTTTCTGTTTTTTCTCTCTTGACCTTCTCTCTTTTCTAGTTGCTATCAAACACTTTAAGTTATATTTGATTTTTCTTATACTCTTGCAATGGAGTATTATAAGGTTTTGGTTAAATTCTTGCTTTGAAATTTGTAAGTGTAATTGGGATCAAATGGCATTTGAGAGTGATTCATGTGTTGTACAAATTTTCACGTAATATTATTCTCTGGTTGTCTTTAGACAATGGTCGTGGTTTTCTTCGGTTTTGAGATTTATATGTTATATGTTTGTGTACCCTTATTTTTATCTTATTTATCTGTTAAGGTAATTTTTCGGAATAAAGACGAAATGTTCTTAATTGATGATGTGTTTTCCCTGACAATTTTATCAAAGATATTTTACGAAATGTTTAACTTCCAGCTACATTTATCGAACAAGGATCTCAAGAAACATTCAAAGCATGATAATATAGATATTCTTCTTCTTGATTTGACGTACACTTATTGTTAATATCACTATTATTTAATATTGACATGGTAACACCTTATTTTGTATAAAAGAAAATATTGTTAAGAGAGCTGAAAATGAAAAAAAAATGCATAAAATTATAACATATACAAATTTTATATGTAAATAGGATATTCTCTAGCTTCATGCTAAATATCAGTCCATTGTCCTTTTTGAGGTGGAAAGATCCACAAAGTGGTATAACCTGCACAAAGAAGAAAATCGCCTCTTTTAAAATTAAAAAAGAACTTGTAAAAAATAGCTATATAGAAAAATCAAAAGGCTAAAATTAGCACCTTCAACATTTGGCTATGTTATTCGGATAAATCTTCTTCATCATCTGAATCATCAATGTCAACTTGTTTGATGTGTGATATCTTGTGCCAATCTTGTCCAACTTTTGGCTTGAATCTTTTGCGTAATTCAGGACAACCAGTAATGTCTAATTTTTCAAGATTTGTAAGGTGATGAATGTTATCAGGGAGTGACAATAGTTTTGGACAATCGCTAATTTCAAGTACTTTGAGACAAATTAGAGTTGGTAGCCAATCAGGAAGTTCACCAAGATTGACGCAATTTCTAATTGCTAAGTGTTGTAAAGAGTTCGCAGATCCTTGAAACCACTGAGGCAATTTGACTAGTAGTGGCAAGTCAAAAAGAAAAAGATACTTTAACTTTAACTCGGGGATTTGGCAGCTAAGGCTTTCCAACTTGTTACAATTGATGATCGTTAAAGCCTCTAAATTTCTGATGCAATGGAGCGACACAGACTTTAGATTTCCACAGTCAATCAAAGTCAAAGTTTGAAGTGTTGAAAGTTGTACTTCTTCGAACAATGACTCCAAATTATCACATTGAGTAAAAGATAAATTTTCTAAAGAAGTGAAATTTGCAATCTCTTCTTCTGAAAAATCAGTTTGTGCAGTGGTTATTGCCAAGTGACGAAGGCTAATTAGATATTTTATTCCTTTGGGTAACTTTTGTAGCCTTATGCATCCACTAAGGACTAAAGTTTTCAAATTTTGAAGTTTGCAGACTGAATCAGGAAGTTCCTTAAGTTTTTCATTCTTTGCAAGACACAGAAATCTTAAATGTTTCAACTTTCCGATACAGTGAGGCAAACTCTCGTATTCGGAATATCGTAAGTCTAAAATCCTCAAGTATCTGCACCTTGACACCAATGCATTCAAGAAATCTATATTGCTCCCCCCGTCACGAAAAACAACAGATCTGAGACCGGTGGGGAGAAGATCTTCACCATAAAAGCTATTTTCCTCAAATACCAAATGTTGAGCATTCTCTGATATTTTTGGATTGCGGCGATTTACTCTTTCAAACTCACCTTTCCCAATATATACTGCAAGATCAGATACCAAATCGTGAATCTCATAGACATTATCAATCCCAAAGTCAAGATCATCGGAAAGAAACGATCTCGTCCTTAGTTCACACAAAACCTTATTGAGAACATCACTCATTGATTCACCTTCCTTTGGTAGTGGAAGAAAACCAAGTGAATCCCACACCGTAGTAAGATCATAACAAAAAATATTAACATCAAATGAAACATGGTTTTAAATACGAAGGCAGTTGATCGTAGCTTAGTTTGAGAGCAGGCAAAATGCCTGTTTCATTTTTTTGTAGATTCCAAATCTCATTGTCTCTTACAGACTCCCACTCTTTCTTATCAACATTCCGGAACAATGAACTCCCCACCGTTCTCAGTGCCAACGGTAACCCTACACATTTTTCTACGATTTTTTTCCCAATCTCCAATAGTTCTGGATGTTTCTTCTCCTCTCCATCTTCAAAAGCACATTTCACAAATAGAGACAAAGAATCCTCTTCAGATAGACATTCAAGAAGGTACGAATTTGAGGATTTAGTATGCATTATGGAAGCTACTGCATGGCTACGAGTGGTCACTAGGATTTTACTCCCCTTTACATCCAAATCTATTATTTCCTCCAAATCATGCCATCTTGCAGGATCCTCGTTCCACACGTCATCCAACACAAGCAAGAACTTTTGATCTTCAAGTTTATTCCTCAAATGAATTTGAAGTTGCTCTGTCTCAAAGTTATTGAAGTTTTCACTAGTTGGGCTTGGAATAGAATTAAGAATTTTGACGAGTAGATTCCTAAGTTCAAAATCATTAGAAACACAGACCCACATCTTCAAGGGAAAACATGCATGAATGTTGGTGTCATTGAAGACCAACTTAGCAAGTGTGGTTTTTCCCAAGCCTCCCATTCCCACAATGGGAATAACAGAAAGACTTTTGTGATGACCATCTTGCACCAAAAGCTTTACTATTTCATTCTTATCATGTTCCCTTCCAGTAACCTTGGTAGGGTTTACATAAGAATGTGTCATTTCTCTCACGCGCACGACACGCATATCTTGATTAATGATTTGGAGGCCAAACATGTTTCTTTGATCTGCAAGTTTGGCCAACCTGGTGTTGATGTCTTGAATGCGATGAGCCATTCTAAGACGATAAACAACAGGATTACTTGATGAGAAGAAATGGCGTACCTTCATTGAGTGGCTACCGGAAGTGTCGACAACGTGCTTCCGAAGGGCTTCGCATTCAAAATCATCGACTATGTCTTCAGCATCAGAAAACACGCGCTTGACCCGTTTCAGCCATTCGCTTAACGCAGTGCTCTGCGGAGTCTTTTGTTGAGCATCTAAGAGGACACCTCTGATGATTTCCATAGTTTCTGTCATCTCTTTTAGCTCGCTACGCACACCAAGCGCCAGAGAAGCTTCTTGAACGGCAACAGTAGCAAGCTTTCGTAGGAGCGATTCTGCGAAGCTGAAAAGAAGTGATTCCGCCATGAGTTTAGGGAAGAAAGAATGCAATTGGAACTTTGGTAAGTAGAAAAGTAGAATAGTTGCTTGATTGATGAATCATTAATTTCAAGTGATTATGGTATTTATAAAAGTCTGTTGGAAGACTTTATTTTTATGTTAGTAAAATTGGAGTAATGATTGTAGCATAGTCAATGGAAAGCACTACATATATAATAATATTTGACTAAGATTGTATGAAAAGTTACGTATGTATTTATATGTATGTGTATATATTTATATGAACGTGTGTAATATGAATGCCTGTATACGATAAGCTGGATTATGGATGTTTGGTATATTGTATTGGCACACATTCAAAGACATAAAAAAAAGTGCAATTTGACATAAATTCTTATTTTTATAATTTTTATTTACAGATTATTTAATTTAAATATTTATTTTCAGTTATTATGTTTTATCATTCGTTATTTGTGATATATTGTCTTGAACGGTAACTTTTAATATATATATATATATATATATATATATATATATATATATATATATATATATATATATATATATATATATATATATGAATGTAGTATGAATGCTCTATGCAATGAATAGTCAAAGACATATAAAAGAGTGCAATTTGACATATAAATTCTTTGTAGTAGCTGGACCTGGATGTCCACCATGGCGAGAATCGCGCGTTCCTTGCTTCCACTAAATTTTTTAATTATATAATATTATAGTATAAATAACTTCTCATTAATACTAAAAAAGTAAACGTATCTTTATGTAAAATTATAATTAATTCTAATGAAAACCACGGTTTCATTTATTTTTTAAAAAATAGATAAGAAATTATTACATTAATTTTGGCTTAATTATGTTTTATGTCTATTTTAAATTTGAGTTTTTATTTTTGTTTATCTATTAAGACTTTAAAATTTTTATTTTTATATTTTTCAATTGAGTTTCTATTTTTTAGTTTTTTTAATTAAATGTTATCTAGTTCCATAATTTTGCGTTCTTAACTCTGCACGTTAAGAATTGTGATTAATATAAAAATAATAATGCAATTAATATTAAACAATGAATGAATTTTAATTAGAATGCATTGATTAAGGAAGTCGTCATATTTTTTTATGGCTTTTATTTTATCACCTAAAGCGGACAATAAACTGTGTCCATCATTACCATGAATGAGATAAGCTTTGTTATCCACAAGCTTTTGTTTGGTTCTATTTAGCTGACCCTAATCGCGTTTGTTAGTATAGGTGGACTTTAGAAGTTTTAACATTCATATCTTATGCACTATCATGTTTGGAAAAGCAGGCTCACTTTTTTTTGTGTCAATTTGACACTATTGACCCTACGGTGTTAATTTGTTTTTGTGTTGACTTTTTCACTTGTTTTCTTGTCAGAAATTATCATAGATGTTTACAAAAATTTGTGTAATGCGATTATTTTTATTATCTTCATTGCTTTTTAAATGAATACAGTCCTTTATAGCAAAATGATGGTAACGAAGTTACAATAATGACACGTGAGATGAATATCGAATGTTATGTCATTATTCTTAATGATACCTAGAAAGGACAAATAAACACATATACGTGGATATTATTTGAACCCTTTTCAATTTTAACAAAAACTTTTTGCATTAATTGAGTATAGATAATACTCAATCTTTTAAGTTGGGTACAGGTATAGAAATAAATATGTTTGTTTAGTTCACATACTCGTTCATGTTTTAAATTACTAAGTAATTTAAAATTTAAAAAAATTATACAAATTTTTTTTGTCCTTAGATTTGATACTTAATTTTACGAAAATGATATATTGACACACAAATTTTGACAACTTGTCTTACAATCATGTATCATATATGGCACTAACACTTTATTTATTTATTTTTATGATATTCCATGTTGGCTTTGTTTGGATGATAACAGGAGGCAAAAAGGCAGAACTGCGATTATGCGTTATTGAAGTAGAGAGCACTTTTTTCGCCTTTCAGAACTGCTAATTCACATTTTTAATCGGTGTTCTTGTTATTCAACTTGTGTTGTTCTTGTTGAACCCTCTTTATCTGAAAACCCCTTGCTTCCCCGTTCTTCATAGAAACATTTTTCGTTTACTCATTGTACGAAAGGTTTGGTGGTTCATCATTAGTATCCATTTTGGTGGAAATGACCATTTTTGCTGTAGTTTGTTGTGGGACGATGATAGTAGTAACCAACGGCGGAACTTGCTCGATATTTATGGGATGCCAAAATATACTTAAAATTTATATATTTAATTTATATATTTAATTATGGATCCGTAAGATTATTTAACTTAATAATAATTGAATTAATACTAAAAATTTTAGTTATATTTTGTTTTTAATGTAAATAATCATATCGTCAGCAAAAATATTCATCTTCCGTTTTATTTTGCAATCTTATTTTGATAATTTTCATTGTAGAAAATTATCTTTCTGATATAGTTATAGAAACAAGAAGAGTTAAAATAAGACGAGACGGATTAAAAAATCAATCAATAGATGTAATTGACTTCCTATTTTTGTCAAAGATTGATTTTTTCTATTTTCTTCCTCACAGTAGCTTCCATTTTATCACTTTTAAATAATTAATTTATTCTTTTATTTCTTCATCAATATACTT
>Ga0209589_1002176_pt1 | contig 33632 bp, 13 predicted proteins | sample CowpeawhiteBW_FD_187525 | JGI IMG/M metagenome (GOLD analysis project Ga0209589, IMG submission 187525) | Root nodule microbial communities of legume samples collected from California USA - Cow pea white BW (SPAdes) (version 2) | ecosystem: Host-associated > Plants > Roots > Nodule | place: USA...
TTTTTTTTTACTTTGTGAAAGATTTAATTTTTGCAAGGCAATCGGTAGGATCTTCTTCTCCAAGGCAATCAACTTCGTCGAGGTAATTTCTTTTTTTCTTCTTCCGTTTTCCTTCTTCTTCAATCCTTCTTCTTTCTTTTTCCTCATACCAACTTAAGTTTTTTTTTTGTTTTTTTTGTTTTTTTTGTTTTTTTTGTTTTTGTTTTTCTTTTTTTTTTTTTTTTGAAAATAAAAGTTATGGTAAGAAGAAACTTTAAATGATTATGTAGGTTCAAGAATCAAGTGAGGAGAGCTTGGCTGCTGTTGCTGGAATGTTTAGTAGCAAAGCCAAAGGTATTTTTTATTTTATTTAGTTGAACAAATTGTCACTTTTATCTCTTTGTGGAAGTCAATATTTGTTTTGATTCCGTTTTTTACCCAAGAGTGTCACATTGCACTGAGTAGGAAAGTCTGATACTAATTTTGTTGATAGTTTTATCTTGTTCTATCTGTTTTGGTTGATACTTTGTTAATATCATTTCCTGCTTCCATAAAGTGCTTGTTATATAGCCAACTCTTTGATTTTTCTGCTCCTCAGGTTGTGTTTTATTTTAGAGTGTGGTTTTTCTTTTCCTTAACACATCTTAGCTGATAGCTCTTATGTGTTATTGTTGTATATGTTCTTTTCTGTATATTTTATTAATTGACATCTTCAGAGAGGATGCTCTTCCCTCTATCTTGTATTCTCTTTTTTCATTCCTTTGAATTCTTATTTTAATTTTGAAAACAATTACTTATTAGATTATGAGGAGAGAAAGGAAGATAAACAGATGAAAATTAATGATTGAAGGGTCTGGTTTATTCAACACCAGTAACATACAAAATCTTGAGTCTTATTAAGAGACTCTGAAAACATTTTACAAAAAATACACCACACAACCCAATACTGAACTGAAATTAAGGACAAAAAAAATAAATAACAGTTAATAAACAACAGTTAATAACAATTAAAGACCAACATAACGACCAACTGGAAAATAACTGAATCTGAAACTGTACAGAATATTCAACATTTATACAAGACTGGTATTAGTCAAACTTTTAACACCCAAACTCTCTAAAATAAGGAAATAAAAATATGGTGAAATGAATAGGAAGATTCTAAAGATATTTTTCTCCTAGTTACTATAGGGAGATTTAATAAATTTTTATCAAAATAATCAATCTATTGAAAAAACCTTTAGTTTTACTATAAGTGTTGTCTGTACATAATCCTTGTGGTTATTTTGAGTATAGTAGTGATAAGGGCCATAAGTGTATTTGAATGGAGTCTGGATGATGATGTTTTAACGCATGAGTGACATGTTTTTACTCTGGCAGGTATTGAATGGAGTCTAGATAATGATGCATCCAATGCTGCAGTTTTGGTTGCCAGTGAAGCACATGCCATAACTTTGGCAGTTGAAGGCCTGCTAGGAGTTGTCTTCACTGTTGCAACTTTAACTGACGAAGCCATAGATGTTGGAGAGGTATTCTCTATAATTTCTGTTGTTTTTACTTTTCCATATTGTTTTTTTTCTTAGATATGCTACTCGATGACCTACTTCTTCTATGTCCATCCAGCTTGAGTCTCCTAGATGTGATAATGATCCACCTGTGAAATGGTCTGGCAAAACTACAGTTCTCTGCATCTCAATGGTCGACTCACTGTGGTTGACAATACTTGATGCATTATCCCTTATTTTATCAAGGTTTGTTTTTCTGCATACACATAAAAAAAAAGTGACACTGGTTGAAAGGTCTTGCACAATTCATTAACCTACTCTTAGCCTTTAACATCTATGGACATTTTGATTAAGTAATCATGTTGATCTTGCATGCAAAATTTTAGAACAATGGGAAATGAATAAGCATGATTAGTGTGATCTTAGTATTGAGTCATAGAGTAAAGCACCTAAGCTTCTTTCTGATTCATAAGGAATTTGAACAGCATGGTCAGATCTTAATAATCTGCTGGATTTTATGAGTAATTTATCCTATAAAACATAGTTTAGTGCTCTAAGATATTTTTGTACCATTCTGGTTGGTTACAATTAATCTTAATTAACCATATATTGTTTGTTATGATTTCAATATATTCTTTAACATTTGACTTGAGGTCAATTTGAAGGTCACATGGAGAGGCCATTGTTTTAGAAATATTAAAGGGATACCAGGCATTTACTCAGGTATGTCAGTTTCTGCTTTGAACTCTTTTTTTTTTTTTTTTTTTTTTTTTTTTTTTACTTTATTCTATTTGCATGACATTGGAAACCAACTTTGAACTTAAAATGATATTGGATTGAAAAATTTCACAGGCTTGTGGGATTCTCCGAGCTGTAGAACCTTTAAACTCCTTTCTTGCATCCCTTTGCAAATTTACAATCAATTTTCCTGCTGAAACAGAAAGAAAGAGGTAAAATGTTTTAAATTTGTTATTTGTATTTTTTGTTTTCTTTTATTAAGGTACTTTTCATGAATTCAAGCTTACAGTACTGAGATTTTAGCTTAAATTTGAGATTTTAACAGTGCTTTGCCGTCTCCTGTATCAAAACGGTCAGAACTATCACTTGATCAGAGGGATAATGTTGTGCTTACTCCTAAGAATGTGCAGGTGGTCCTTCTGGGTCTTTGAATAGCAATTTGTCTTTCCCCCAATTGTCTGTAGTTTGGTTTTTTAACTATTCACTTTCTCTGAGTTTGTATATTTGATTGTCATTACCACTACTCATATTTCATCCACACTGATCACATGAACTAGGCCTTGAGAACTCTTTTCAACATTGCTCATCGGCTGCATAATGTTCTGGGCCCATCCTGGGTTCTGGTATGTTCTATTTTTCTGCTGTTTTCTTTTATGTACATTCCTACCCCCTCTGAGTGTATGATCATCATGAATACCTGCAGGTGTTGGAAACTCTGGCAGCTTTAGATCGGGCAATTCATTCTCCACATGCCTCTACTCAGGTAATTATTTGTTTTGTTCTATTATTCAGTGATAAATTGCTTGCAATGTATGTACAGAAATCATGAATATTGGGCCCTCCTCCAAATAGGTTAAGCTTTTTACGTAATAATTGGTTCTTGAGTTTTTTTTTTTACTCAAGTGGTTAGGAGTTTGATTTTCACTTCCCTCTATTGGCTCCCGTTATTGAATCTAAATTTTTGCAATGAGCAAAAGTGAGTGCTGTTTTGTCCTTTCGTTGGTGCACAGATATTAGTTATTATGTTTTCTTCCATTCAATTGCTTACCAAATGGCTTTTGATGTTTCTTTTTGCATTTCGTGTTCTTTGTTTCGGAGGCTATCTTATCCTTTCTCTACCTGTACTTTACCAATATATTAGTTGTTCTTGGATTAGGGATTTCTCCATCTCCACTCAAATCTCTACTTCCTTAGGAGTTTGTGTGATGACGAATTTGGATTCTCTGTTGGATTTTTTTATGCTTTTCTTCGGCTGTATCTTCAATATACCTTGATGACCACTGATTTTGAAGTATTAAATTATATTAAAAAAAATTAATGTATCAACATAGTGTATTTTTAATTCTTAGTAGAATACAATACAAAAAATTCAGTAGAGAATCTGGACTCATGTGATGACAATACCCAATAGTGAATCACTATCGAAATCTTATTTGCTTCTGCTAGATGGAGCATTTTTTCTAGAGGCACCACCAACGGTAGAATCTTTTTCATTTTTTTTAAACTTCTATAGAGTGTGAATTCTTGATAGCCCTGGTGAACATTCATGTAAGTCCTGTCTTCACATTCCAACCTTCTAAAATAGTACAACAAATTGCTCCTTTCGGAACTCCCTCCAAGATCTCAATAAAATCATATTCTGATGATTTGCTGCAAGTTGGGAGAGCTACAGGCAACAAAACCCGATTTCAGGGGTTTTGTACAGCAGATGACGGGATAGCTCTATATTAATATGTTGTTTAATCTGTTCTGTGGAGTGTCAAAGAAGCTTTTCTTCTAACAAGTAATGACTCTTTTTAGGACGTGATTTTCCTTTTTGCTTTTCTAGTGCTTGGTTAAAGGTATCTATAATGGTAGTCTCTTTATTCTTATTTGTGGTACTCTCTTTATTCTTATTTCTATTATGAATTTTTTTTCCCAAAATGTTTATAAAATTAAGTTTGATATGCTTCATAGTTTTGTTGGAAATTTCTTTTGAGTGTGTCTTATATAGAAATTTACAAAGTACATGACCATTAATTCTGCAGGAGGTCTCCACCCCTGTAAAGTTCTCAAGAGAGTTGTCTACACAATACAGTGACTTCAATATACTCTCGTCTTTGAACTCTCAGGTGATAAACCTATTTTATCTCTTTGGAAATCAACATAAAAAATTACTTTCAACTGCTACACTCAATTTAGGACGAGCTTGGATGTCACTATAGTTGTCCTAATCGCAATCCTTTCCAAAATATATTTTCTTTTCTATAAATCTTTTTTTCTTGGAAATTCTTTTCCATGTCCAATGATGAGAATGCAAGCTTGATTTTATTGCTATCTAAGCTTTGATTCTCTTTCATTCTGTATATGTTTTGTTTTAATTAATGCCTAAGTTTTTATTTTTTTTCTTTCTAATTTTTTTGTTGGGAATGTATAAGCCAGTTGATCTAACCTGTTATTATTTTCTGTTTAAAAGCTCTTTGAGAGCTCTGCTCTGATGCATATACCTGCTGTTAAGTCTCTCCTCAGTGCATTGTGTCAACTTTCACATCAATGCATGTCGGGTACTTCAAGCAGTTCAGGACCAACAGCTAGTCAAAAAATTGGAAGCATCAGCTTTTCAGTGGAAAGAATGATCTCCATCCTTGTGAATAATGTTCACAGTATGTAGACCATAACTCTAAACATGATTTGTATGCTGGATGTTATTCAATTCATTCTCTGTTGTATTTTTCCTAAGTAGATACTTTGAGTTGTGATATTTAAGTTCTATTCACTAATTTTGGGTTTTAGGAATATTCATTCTTGATTTTATTATCGAGTGAAGGTGTTAGAATTTTATGTTGTCCTTTTTAACCACAGGAGTTGAACCATTTTGGGATCAAGTAACTTGTCACTTTCTTGAGGTCTCTTTCTTTCTCTTACTGTTTCTTTGGCGTGGCAATGGCAGATTCATTTTCATTTCAGTTGATATTTTGACATGCTCTTTCAGCTAGCTGATAATTCTAATCCACATTTGAAAAACATGGCACTTGATGCACTTGATCAATCTATATCTGCAGTCTTGGGTTCGGAGAGGTTCCAAGACTACAAACAATCCAAGTCTCTTGAAACATCACAGGAAGTGAGACCTTCTACCATTTTTATTGCAAGCTACCCATAATTTATTAAAGGACGACTTATTGTGTGTCCACAATATGCAGATGGAAGTCAACATCGACAAGTTGAGGTCTCTTGAATGTTCAGTCATATCTCCCCTAAAGGTTCTTTATTTTTCTTCTCAAAGTGTAGATGTTCGTGTTGGATCTTTGAAAATTCTTTTGCATGTCTTGGAGGTAACGCTGTTGCTAGTTGGTCAAGTTTTATTGTTATTTCCTTGTTGTTTGTTTGCATGATGCTAATTTATACAAATTCTTTCAGAGGTATGGAGAGAAACTTCATTACAGCTGGCCTAATATACTTGAAATGTTGAGGTTGGCCTTCTTATGCCCTTAATGTATCTCTCTATTGGTAATCCTATGGTTAATCAATGTACCATTGTGTTACTGTAAGGTATGTAGCAGATGTTGCGGAGAAGGATCTTGTTACTCTCGGCTTCCAGGTATACTGATTTAGTTTGCTGCATTTATTGCTCAATGGGGTTATTGGTATATTGAGTTGACTATTAGTACTTCTCTCGTTACTTGTGATCATGATTCTGGAAAGTACACATTATTAATGGTGACAAGACATTGCCTATACTGCTTGTCTGTCTAGGCTCTCTAGTTCCATTTAGCCTAGCAATTTGCCTCCAAATTTTCTCTCTAAACTTGTGAACATTTTAGTTATAATTTTTTTTTTCTATTTAGTTTTATTTTTTAAGGAATTATTCTAATAGTTTAGATTAAATATTTTATACCTTCCTTCCATTTATTTTCCTCTTTCACCTTTCAATAAAAATAGACAAGCAAAAACATCACATTACATATTGATATCCCTCTTGGATGGCAACCCAATATGTGACATTCATCTGCAGCACATTATATAACAATTAAAGATCATGAAAGTACAGGCAGAAGTAAAGCGACCAAACCATACCCGCTGTCTAAGAAAGAAACCTATACCTATGCAATTGAGCCTATGTTTTGACATACCTTATATTTTCTACTTCACAAACCTCCTTGATTTCACAAAATTTTGTTTTCTTAAAGTTGCATTCGTTTTATAAAATTCCAGTATGAGGCATAGCTTGTTGGCATTTTGAAAATAATGGATGTACTACATTTAGTTTTTCATTTTTAATCTATGACTACACATAACTTAGGCAAGTTGAATTTATTTAAACTACTAAAAAGGGGTTATGACTTCTACATCTAAAAAAACAAATATCATCATATAAGTTCTTCCTTGATTTGTGTCTCTGTTGGATTTCTTCCTGTGTATTTATTTACAGATATTAGCAGATAAGCATGTTGTTATTTTCTTTAAGCCTTTTTCCCCTGTATCTCCTGTGCACCAAACTTCTATGCACTTCCCCTGACATCATTATCATGATTTTTTTTGTTATATATGGCATTTTCAAGGTATGGATTTGATATTCATATCCTTTATATGGAGCTTTCAAATCATGAATCTAATCTGCCATTTTATCAATGTATGCCTTCTAAGTGTTTCATATGTTTCAATTCTTGTGACGTTTTAATCTACAAAATGCAGTAATGATTTCAAATTATCATTTATTATGAATTTATTCCACAACTCTCATGTTGATTTAATTATAGTTTTGAATCTCCTTTTTTATGCTTCATGCTTATTTTAAGTTTTCTGTAAGACATGCTATAGCTTCACATTTGATCTAGTTATCATATTCTTCCTTTTTAAGAAAGGTTTTAGTGTTATTCTTTCTGTGTAACATTATCATATGTACTAATTTTCCTGATTTTGTTCCTTTCTAGAACCTAAGAGTGATAATGAACGATGGACTGTCCACCTTACCTACAGACTGCCTTCAAGTGTGAGATCCCTTGTTCCAACTTACCTATATGCATACTGCATGCATGCGTATATATGATTTCTTTTATTTTCTTTATTTTTGGATGTTATAGGTGGCTGCAATCCTCGTCTCTTAATTTGAAATTGAGTTTGGCCTAGGCCAAATTAAGACAGTATTATAGCTCATCATAGGTATTCGCCATCCTTAGCTGTCCAAAAATCTACCTGGCCCCACGGTTTTTGTAGTAGAAACCTGCACCATTCAGATGTTAAATCCTGGGTATGAGGAAATGTGTGTGGGATTAACCCTAGCTCAAATTAGAGTAGCATTGATGTTTCTCATACTAGGATGCATGTATGTGTACACTTGTACACAGAAATTCACATATATTTGCTCCTAGTCTGGCTCCTTCTGTCGTTTAATATGTATTAAACATATATTACAGGTGTGTTGATGTGACTGGAGCATACAGTGCTCAGAAGACCGAGTTAAACATAAGCTTGACAGCAGTGGGACTTCTGTGGACTATGACTGATTTCATTGCAAAGGGTCTTCTCAATGGACCTTTTGAAGGAAAGGGTACAGGTTCGTATTCTGTTGTCAAGCCTTCTGTTTTTAACTTTTTGATGTTCTGAAATTATACCAACGTTTCTATTTCAGGTGTCAATTCCATAGTGAAGCAGATAAACAATGAAAAGACGGAGGGTGGAACACATATTTCTAATATTGTGAGAGATAAGGCTTCTTCTATAGATGGTGTTGATTTTGAGAAGCTTCTATTCTCTGTTTTCTCCTTACTTCAAAACCTTGGGGCAGATGAGAGACCAGAGGTACAATATTTTAAATTTCTAATTTGGTTTCACTTTGAAATTTTCTACTTTTTTTTTTTTTTTATACCCAAACGACTTCATGAAAAACATCTTATGTGCTAAGATGGATATTAACAGGGTAATAGGGTAACAGAGAAAAAGAGTAAAAGCTCTTTTTTCTAAACTGAGTGGTCTCTGCCACATCAGCAAGTTTTATTTTCTGTTTTTCTGCTAGATCAGGAAGTTAGGTATCAATTCTGTTAAGCATTCAGTTAGCTCAGTTTATTAGCCAACTGGTTTTCTGTTAGCTGATTAGTTAGGCTATCTTGCATTGCAAGCTTCAACGATGTATATAATCTGATTCTATTAGATTGAGAAATACAAGAAATAAAAACACAAGTTACATTTTTCAGAAAATTTATTATGTTTACTTCTTTAGATATGCAATTCTTTTAGCAGTTAAGTTTCATTGAGAGTACCACTTGTGTGCATATGAATCTCTCTCACTCTCTTTTTCTTGCTGGCCCCTTCTTTTAGATTCTTGGTATCTCTATTTTAGTTTTTGATAAAACTTCCATTACAAAGCCAATTGCTTCCTTGCTGTAAGTTGATATAAGTAGTATTGATGAGAACATTGGTTGAAGGGCAGTCATAAGCAATTTTTAAATAGGACGATGTGAAGATGTTCTTTTCCCCGTTTGGTGTTTTTGATGATTTTTTTTCTTATAAGCTAAGTCTGGCCTGGTGGATGTTTCTTTGAAGTTACCTATTATAGTCGCACTATCCCTGAAGTTTAATTTGTTAGGGGAGATTGTGTGACAGGTTTTATGTCTAACACATCCCTACTCATCAGAACCCTTTGGACTTGCAAGGACAATATACATGCGTATCTTATTTTATGCTGAAATTTAACTTTTATTTACAACAATGTGCATCAAGGGTCTAATACTTTGTCCTGAATCAACTACCCCAAAAACCTAAGCTATTGAGTGAAAAGACATAAATGGTTACATCTAAATCCTAATGTTACCTTTTCTTGTATAGAAGCATGCTAATTGCATAAATGTTGACTTACATTTTTCCCAGGATGATAAAGCTACGGAAATTGACTTTATTGAAAATTTGGAACATCTCAATTATTGTTTCTATTTTTTTTTTTTTTTATCTCAGGGAATTAGAATGCTGTTGTTGTTAGATGTTGTGTTTGTTGCCACGACCATGAATCATCAGAAGTATCATGAATATTTATAATTTTTTTATCCCATGCATTTATAGAAAGGTTAACAGAGTTCTTTGACAGGAAGTAAGAGGGTGGGAAACAAGAATTTAAGGTTTAGAGGGTCTGTGCATAAGGGAGATTTGCAGACAACCTGAGTGTCATTCGGAGCTGTGAATATTCTGAGTGATTAATTTTCTGATTTTGATGGGTTTATCTTAAGGAAAGGAACAACTATTGTTGAATTTTCGGTGCTGTCTCCCACAAAAAATGCTAGTGTTGCATAGAAAATTAAAGAAATCACAATAAAATAGCTGAAACCTAGGGATTATTCCTATTGTCTCTTGTACTTCATAACTTGGTTTTGTTATATAACCAAGAAGAGATCATTAATCATTACATAATCTTCTCCCTAAATAGTGTTACAACATGCAACCATTTAAATAGACCTTCAAGAATCCATTGCTCTATACTAATACTATAACAATTAGGGAAATTTGGACAATAAAACAAAACTTGTTAACTCCTAAATAAAATTGCTCTCTAGTATTGCTACCTGATGTTAAAGCTTTCTGGAACTGAAAATTTTGTTTTTTAGGTGAGGAATTCCTCAGTCAGGACACTGTTCCAAACTTTAGGAACTCATGGACAAAAGCTTTCAAAGAACTTGTGGGAAGATTGTCTTTGGAATTATGTATTTCCTACATTGGACCGTGCTTCTCATATGGTAAAGCTGAAACTACTGGAAGTTGAAATGAAGACTTATTTTCATTGTAAGCTGATGGACATTGAATATGATTTTTGATAAGTAGGCTGCTACCTCTTCAAAAGATGAATGGCAAGGGAAAGAGCTTGGAACTCGAGGAGGAAAAGCAGTTCACATGCTCATACATCACAGGTATTTGCAATTGACTCTACTACTCGTTTTCTAGCCTCAGTGATATACTTGTTAGAGAAGATGGGGAGAATGAACGGTGGAGAAAAAAGTGAGGGTAGACTAGACCTCACTGAAAATAGTCTCGAACATTGTCGTAATGCTGATCCCTGAAGTCCTGATCTTGTATATTATACTACATTTCTTGTTTTCCATAATGAAATTGATAAGAAATAAATTATATGAATGATAATTTCATAGTATGAAGAAATTATGGTACTTGAACCCGTAGTATGGAAACATGAAAGACTTCCTATTTTCATAATCCAACAACTCTTATCTAAATTTTCCCATATTTGGTGACATTCTTCCTTGAGCTGGACCTTACATAAGCTTTCCACTTCTTTTGAATAAAGTCAGTAAACTAAACCTGTTAAATTGAAGACTTAAACTCTGCCAAAACAAGTTCTATCTACTTGTAGGAGCTTTAAGAACAATTAGCAATAAACTAACAAACTCAATAAAGAAATTGTAGAAATCAAGAAATAACAACTTAACAATCTTGATCGACCACAACTTTCAATGAAATCAATGATGATGGCCCATGTGTTAAAGCACAAGAAAGACAAGGTATAATATGATTTTTGATCCACAGAAACCAGCATAGAAATTAAGAGGAGGGTAAAACAGATATAATAACACGGGGTATTGGGAGATTGAAAAGTTTAAGAAGTATCTCTGAAACGGTTAATATATCGCTGACATCTATGCCTTTCCTTATGTTTAAGTAACTCCAACTATTTTGCACTGTAATTAACTACTTCATTAATCACCTAACACTTTCCAATATATCGCTGATATATGGGTACATTCAAATGAATTTTGCAGTCGTAACACGGCTCAGAAGCAGTGGGATGAAACTCTTGTGCTTGTTTTTGGTGGAATAGCACGTATATTACGGATGTTCTTCCCCTTTTTCACAAGCTTAAGTAACTTTTGGTCTGGTGGGTTCACTATTAAAAGATGATGTATCTGGTATTTTCATTTGGTGTAATTTACAAGCAGTCCTGATTTAATTTTGTTTTATGTAGGCTGGGAATCATTACTTCAATATGTTGAAAATAGCATTTTAAATGGTAGTAAAGAGGTTGCACTTGCAGCAATAAATTGTTTGCAGACAACTGTTATTTCCCACTCATCTAAGGTAGGGATAGATTTGAATTAGAGCTGATCTTCTGTTTGTAGATGAAGAATACGTAGCTGAATTTATTGTCAACCATCTTTAACTCTAGCCATGTCTATTTCTAGACTCTGTTTGAATATATTCATTCCTCTAAATAGATTTCTAGGAGTAGAAAATAAGTGGGAAAAATGAAAAGAATTTCTCCAAAAGCTAAAATTGGCTTCTGTGGAAGATAATTTGTACAAATTATTTCATAGCTTATCCAGAAGTTAATTTTAACTTATGCATAATCTGATTTTAGCTTATAGAGTTGTTTCTTTCACTTTTCTTATTTTCTTTTCCTGTAAGTGCTTCTGGAGAGGTTTGTCCAAATAAACTTTTAACCAGTTATCAAACATAAAAATCAATAAAGCTGAAGTAGTTGAATTGAAAATACTCATTTAAGTACTGACAGAAGTTTGTGAATTAGGGAAATATGCCAATGCCTTACCTTATTTCAGTAATTGATGTTTACGAGCTTGTTCTGAGAAAGCCTTCTAGTTACCATGGCAGTGCTGCTGATAAGGTGACGCAGGAGATTTTGCATGGTCTTGGTAATGTATTGATTTTCATTTAATTAAGATTTAATGTTTTTGTCTACGTTGCTTATGAATTAAGTCATTCTATTAGGTTTCTATTTTGTATCATACGCCCACAGTCAAGTAGCTTTAGATAGTATTATTCATATAAGACTTATTTTAATTTATATTTTGATCATCTATCAGGAGAGTTGTATGTGCAGGCTCAAGGACTGTTCAATGATGTTGTATACACACAATTGATATCAATCATAGATTTGGCCGTGAAGCAAGCCATGTTAACTAATGATAACTTTGAAATGGAATTTGTGAGTCCATTTTCTATTAACTTTATTAATATTGCTTAATTGCTTTTTCTTATTCATTTGTAAGTTGGAACCTAGAACTGTTATTATTATCTTCATTTGTTTTTCCAACAAAACTGGGAAATATGAGACAAGCAAATATGCTTGAGGGGGCTCAGCAGCGTTCATGAAATAGATGTCTGACCTCATAAAATATTGGCTGCATCTATCATTTGTCTACCCATAGATGTCTGACCTCATAAAATATTGTATGACGAGCTGTTCATGAATTTGATGACGTGGACAGTTTGCATAGGGTCTCTTAAACCTCTCCCCATTTTCGCACAGACAATAAAAATATTGTCTGTCTAATGCCACAAATCTCTTTGTGGATAGATGTATTGTCTGCATAGGGAAGAATTTCTCCAGAAATAGCGTCTTGGGGTTTTCCCGGCTAGTAACTGACCCTAGTGGAAGGTAATATATAGCCAGTATTTAGCAGCATCTTGCAAGGAGAAAGGAAAAATGCTTTGAGCTTTATGTGCTCCTCGGTACCTATAGATGGTCTCATGGTGGTGCACACAATGTGAAATTCCTTGAGATGCTTTTGTGGATTTTCACCTGCAAGGCCATAAAACTTTTGCAAAAGATGAATTAAATCAGATTTTAATTCACATTGTACATCCAAATTAGGATATTGGATGCACAAAATTTGAATTGAAACATTGGGTGCAACTAATTCCCTCAAAGTCCTTACGTTTATGTTTCTTTCACTATTAGATGAAGAACATGTATCTGACCATATGACAATTGGTGTGTCTAACGCTATGCTAGATGTTCTATCAGTAGAACAGTGATGCAAAGTTTTTTAGTGTCTAACTCGTCTATGGTATATATGCTCTTAAAATGGAAATCTATCACCTGAATTTGCTGCTCTTTTCGTACACTAGATGCTGATGTATAGACAGTTTAATCTGATTATCTATGACTCACTTAAATGTAAAATTGCTACTAAAATTTAATAGTTAAAAATCTCCAAGAACAAATTATTAGTTAAGAACAAGATTACAAATTAAAACAATGAATTGCGGACAAAAGGAAGAAAATTTGAAAGTGAAATTCAAATTGAATTCTCCGACAAAACCAAATTTGATCATTGTTGTTTCTATGATCAAATTCAGTATCGTAGGGCATCTACTGTATTCACAATTCGAGTTTTAAAAAGTTCCAATACTGCCCAATATATTAGGTCCGCCAAACTACTAAAACACAAAGCTCAAAATCTAGCTTCTACTGTTGAATATTCTCTTATGAAATTTACCTGCTAGCATTTTAAAGGTGGTTATGAAATCTGTTAGAATGTAATCAGCTGTAACAGATTTCTAGGAAATTAACTGTTACATAATCTGAGAAATTAGGATGATTGATTCCTAATTATTAAGTGTTTTTATTATAATTGATTCTGTAAAACAGTATAAATACATACTATGTGGTCTGCATTAGACACACAATACATTCAGAACATATACAATTTTATAAAATTCTTGACTAAGGAATCAAAGTTCAACCGATGCAGATCAAGATAAATAATTTTCTCTGTTAAGCCATTCTAGTCTAGAAAGAGAAAACACTAGTCTAGAAGCCATTCTAAATGGAAAACAATTAAGAGGACCTCCAACAAGGAGAGAAAAGGGGACTACACTCTAACCCACAACCAAGACAAGTTTGGAAACTCAAAAATAACGGTTGAAACATAGAGTAGAGGAGTCAGTGAGTTCACTAGAAGAATCACAGTGTTGTTCAAGTCATTGAAGGCTGGCAACTAGAGCATACACACCTGATTGAACTGCATAGAAGAACGGAACAGGCAGAGGTTGTTGCCACAGTGATCAACACAGTTGTTCGTCACCTAATGAGGCGCACCAGATCTGGTAGTTGCAGTGATGCTGACAGTGGCTGGTGGCTGCAGATGGCAGTGAACATCACCGGATAAAGACAAGCATAGCGAGATCAGACACTCTGTGATACAATGTAGCGAATAATGGATTTGGAGGAGAATAAACCTTGAGCGATCTCTCAGATGTTCTATTAAATAGAGAATAACATATAAGTCCGAAGTACAAAAGGATGATTGACAGGTTACAGCAAAAAACAGCTTTACAAAGTTTTCTAGAAAATAATAATAGATTTCTTCTAACAGTAGTATAATTTCCGTTTTTAGTAGAAACTTTCGTAATGTTATGTTTCATTTTTCTAGGGGAATGTCCCACCAGTGCTACGGACTATACTGGAAATCTTGCCACTGTTACGTCCAACAGAGCACATTTGTTCTATGTGGTCCCTTCTTCTTCGAGAGTTTCTTCAGTATCTTCCTAGGCAGGATTCTCATTTACATAATGAGGATGGTAAAATAGATCAAGCAAGAGGTTCTGACCTTATTTTAGTTATGGAACTATCAGGTTGTATCTATGCTAGTTTTGAGTTTTTTCCTTTAAGTTTGAAATTTATGCTTGTGTTTGCAGATTATCAGATTAAACATGATGCACCAAATGGTGCTACTCCAATATCACACAATGAAGTAGCAGCACCAAATGCCATTCCAAGTTACATATTTGCAGAAAGGCTAGTTCCAGTGCTAGTAGATCTATTCTTGCAAGCACCTGCAGTTCAAAAGCATATTATGTACCCTGAAATTATTCAAAGTCTTGGAAGGTAGTAATTGCTCTTATCTATTGTTTTTTTTTTTCTGCTCACTGTTATTGGGTAGGATGGGGGATAACTCGCAAAAGGGTGCTGAGATTTTCTTCAAAAAAATAATTTAGTTAGAGATATTTGCACACTGTTGCCAGAAAATGATGAGAACCCGTTTCCCTGGAGAGTGAACTCAAGCTTTTATAGGTTATGATTGCTACAGAAACGGGAACTTTGAAAATGTTTAAATTGGAAACTGGGGAAAAGAGAAAAGACTTTGAATGCATGCTTGAGATGAATGCTACTCTTGTGGGCCCCTTGAAGTTCTTTTCACCGGTAGGAATTCTCTTTTTTTTTTCTTTTATAAAATATAAGGAGCGGATTCTAATAAATGACAATAAGGAAATGCGGCAATACAATATATTCTAATAATTACATATACTAAATGAGGAAACTAATCCTAAAAGGTAATCTAAAATATTGAGATATAATTATGATATTTTTCAATATATTGTTTGTGGAGGACTGACTCCTGCATTCTTTTCGGGAAGATGTGTGGTTACGTTGAAGATGATTGTCACTTAGATTCATGTAAGGGAAATATCTACTGGTGTTCTCCTTATTTACTTTGCCAGCTTCGGTAACCAACTGACCAACATCTTTACTAAGTCTCTCTAGGGTGTCTTATATTGATGAAATTTGTAATAAGCTTGTCTAATATGATACATATGCTCCAACTTGACGGGAGAGTTAGAAATATGATTTGATTACATTAAGTAAAAAAAAAAAATATGTTAGGGTATTTCCCAGTATCAGATATTGATTTTTTTTCTGACTATTGAATCTCTTTTCATTATAAATAAGAATATTAATGTACCCAACACACTTGGATTTCGTTATATTCTTTCTCAATTTCTCTCTTCTCAACATGGTACTAGAGTGATACCATCCTTGGTAACCTGTTTTTTCACTAATCCTTTCAACAAACTCATTAAGTCAAAATATGTTAAATGTTATCCTTGTGTAAAACTAATACATAGTGCAACAGAAAATTTGACAATATTGAGTAATGAAACCTTTTACAAATTCTCAAATAACCATTCTATTTACGAGTAATATATGTTAAAATGTTATTGTTAATATCTCACATTGACTAGAAACATGGTAAATGTTGTCTCTGTGAGGTTGGACAGTCCTCACTTATAAGTTAGTTTTTAGGTTCAGCTTAACTTTATGCTCAAATTCTAAAATGGTATCATGGTCTAATCTGAATTTGTTATTGGTTGCCTATATTTGTCTAAGCTCCAAACGTGTATACCTAGGTAGGGTGGTGTTGTTGGGCCCACATTTGTATGTTGTGAGAGGATGTGATTAGATAACATATCAACTAGAGATATGGCCAATGTAGTCTTTCTAAGTTTTGGACAAAGCTCATCTTACAAATTAACTTTATAAGATTGAGTTCAGTATCAAACTCAAATACCAAGAGTATTTGTAATTTGCATTCCAAGTGAAAAATGTTTTTGGTTGTTTTACTCACTTAACTCTTCTATTTCCGTTGTCAACGTGAGGAGGAAAGGACTGAAAAAAAAGGTAAAAGTTGATAATTTGAAATTAAATTATGAAAGATTTTATTTTTTTATGAGTGAGAAAGACAAGAGGAAATACATTAAAGTTCACTCACCAACAACTTTTGAGGATACCCCTCCTAATCTTTACTCTTGGAATTGACCAATGTAAACTCTTCACCATTTGGTCAGCTCATTTTTTATGCAATAAAATATGCAACCCTAATGGATTGAAGATATCCACCTCTTTATATACTTACATATTCCCCTTTTCTCTATAGAATCATGAGTATTCTTCTGCAATAATATTATGTTAATTTTTCAGATGTATGACAACAAGAAGAGATAGTCCTGATAGTGCACTTTGGAGATTAGCTGTCGAAGCGTTCAACCGTCTTCTTATTGATTACGTCACCAATTTAACCAATGGAGGTTCAGATTCAAGTACTAGTAAATCTGTCAGAACAAGAATATGGAAGGAGATTGCGGATGTTTATGAAATATTCCTAATTGGATATTGTGGACGAGCTCTTCCTTCAAATTCCCTCTCAGCTGTGGTGCTAGAGGCTGATGAGTCCCTTGAGATGTCCATCTTAAATGTTCTTGGTGACACAGTCCTTAAGTTGCCAGTTGACACACCTACGGATGTAAGTTCTCCACCAATATATAAGATACTTTAGTATTAAGAAGTTCAATAACAATAGTTTGATATTTAACTATACATGGCGCTAGAAGAAAAAATAATTTCATCGTTTATAGTTTTCACCCAACTGTTAGGCCCCCTATTAAGGTGTACATTGGGAAGGGTGACAAGAGGATCATGGAAACAACTCACCAAAGCAATGGTGTTATCTTTTAGAAAAATCAACTACAGGGATAACATGATGTCTACAAAGCAGAGAGAGAGGTTAGGAAAGGGAGTAAATTTGAAACTCAAGATTCTAGGGAGGTACACAATTCCAAAACGAGTATTTCGTAGGAAGATTACATATAGTGTCTTATTTTTTCTGTTTTTATACAGATGAATACGGTTTTAAGAACCAGTCCATTGATTCATAAGTATGCATCAGTTTCTTTTAGGTTCCCCATCACTTACCCATATCTTCAAAGTAAATATAATTTATCTCTGCGATGATATGGTATACTTACACTTTAAATTTATCGGGAAAGAACCGCATTGCTAACTTTTGTGTCATAAAACACAAAGTTATGAAAAATGGATTGAAATAAAATCGATGCAGAAAATTGGTTACCACAAATGAAAAATAAAAATAGTTAAAATTATTTGTAATTTTCATTTATTTACTGTGGTGGCCATATCACTAATTGATATAAAATATTTAATACATTCTTGGCGTTGAAGACTAGACATCTCAAAGTCTAAGATTAGATATTTGCAAGTGGTCTAATAACGACCTAAGATATTTTTATACATTTATAAATTCATCAACAATTCTTAGGATAGACTTTGATACTTTGAGTAGATGGACCGAAAAACACTTTTGTTTTCCAATCTATTTACTCTAGTAGATGCAATTTTAGAATTTGACTATTGACCTAATTCAAACAATATAAAATCAGCTTCTAAGTTAAGGATTATCTTCCACATATTTAGAGTTCTTACATTTTGCTTATTAGAGCTAGCTCTTTAACGACTGCTCATCGCTTCTTATGCATGACTTCTTTGAGTAATAATTAATTCGGATTATTGATAATTTTTTCCCTGAACTAAAGTTGTGTGCTTATTTTTCTGCAAAAGTCACCCAATTGGACTTGTTTTCAGCTTTTCTTGCACTCCAGATTAAGTACAGTTGAACATTTAACTTTTTCCTTTTATTCATCATGGAAGGGGAATGAGAAGAGATTTTGAATATTTATACTAATAGTAGGCTCTTAATCCTAATTAAATAAGAAATAAATTGTGAAATATGAAATAGGGAAACTAATCAAAAGAGATAAACTTAGACACTCTAAGATATTCTAGATAAATTATATACTATTGGTTGCTTTTCATATGTTCTAACAACGTGCATGTTTTTAGATTCTGCTGCGACTGGTCTCCACATTGGACCGATGTGCATCACGCACATGCTCATTACCTGTTGAGACTGTAGAGCTTATGCCTCCTCACTGCAGCAGATTTTCTTTGACTTGTTTACAAAAGTTGTTTTCTTTGAGCAGGTGCTATCCTTTGAAAGCTTGTTTAATTCGTATTAGATTTTTTTTCTGTAAATAATGTCCAAATTCTGAGTGTAAATCATCTTAGACTTGATGTCATTTATGTCTTTATGTGAGATGGTGTACTTGTCATGGATGCTTCTAGTAATCTACCTTCATCATGCATTTTTGTATACAGTTGCCTGCCTTCTCTGGACATTCTTTTCTAATGAATTCATGATTTATAGTCTCATCAGAAGAAAAGTATTCTGAATTATTTGGGTGCCTGATTACTAACTCCTGCTGTATCATTGTAATAGAGACCTGAATAAAGGCACTATTTGATTCCTAAAATTTCTTTGATCTCAACTCCTTATTTTTCCTTCTCTTTGCATTTTAGTTTTTACTAAATATATTATCTTCATATGCTGACCAATTGATATACTGTTTTGTTAGTTATTCTAATGAAGTCAATTGGAATATGACAAGATCCGAAGTCAGCAAAATCTCAATTACGATGCTCATGACCAGATGTGAATACATCTTGGGCAGGTTTCTGACAGATGAAAATGTCTTAGGTGTGCTTTTGTTATGAAAGATAATCAACATCCTATGGAATTTTCATTTCATCTACCACTTTTTGCCTACTTAAATATTTTCTTTTCCCTGCAGGTGACTGTCCATTACCAAAAGCAAGACTTGAAGAAATTATTTATGTTCTCCGAGAACTGGCACATGTTGTAATTCATCCAGATGCAGCATCTGTTCTCCCTATACACCCCTTGTTGAGAACTGGCCTAGCAGAGGACAAGGAGAAGCACAACAACCGACCCCATTTGTTTGTGTTGTTACCTTCCTTTTGTGAGCTTGTTACATCAAGGTAAAGTAACTATAAACTTGAGTTACGATGCTTTATATTTAGCGTGCAAATTTGTGGAATCTTTTTGCTTGTGGATCTATGTGGGTTGGTTTGTTATTGGAAATGGAATTTCATAAAATTCTTTGATGATTTTTTTTCTTATCCTCCAATTCTACTTTTCTCTCATCTTTGGGGGGAAAAAAATAAGGAAAAAATATTTACTAATATTAAGTTGGATAAGATATTCTCCAGCAGCACAAAATACCAATCACCATGCTAGAAGAAAATATATCCACTAAAAAAGTGCTAGACACACTTTGACAAACAGATAAATAAAACCCCAGAAGTCATTATAGCTTTAACTCATAAGGAGGTGCAGATACAAGCGTGTCTTCCAGGAACCGCTTAAACAGACTTCTTACACAATATAAATAAAAGTTGCATAGTTCTCTTTCTTTTATCCTATCCATGCCTTTTACGAAAGATCGATACTGAATACTAAAAAGATCTTCTAAAGTGGTCGAACAATCTCAAAACGACCTCCAAAGAGTACTAGCTAGTTCAAAAGAGGCTAGGCCACTTCACAATGGTAGAAAGCATAGTTTGGCTTACGTGTCCAAAATATCTTCTTTTTAAAACCTATCAAGCATTTATTGCTAAACGACCTTCATTTCTGGTAAAGAAGTGAGAAAACAGTTTCTCTTTCATTTTTTTCATCTGTTACTTCTTCTATGTCTAAATTTTTTCTTTTGATGATGGACAGAGAATTAAGAATACGGGAGCTAGTGCAAGTACTGCTTCAGTTAGTAACCAAGGAATTGTCTCTGGAAAAGCTCAGCTCACCGAGTGAAAAGAATACTTCCAGATAAGCCCATTTCATAAGTTTTACATTGAAAATTAAGCTTATGAAAATACCAAGCTTTTCTCCTTTTACCCTCGGCTAGGATTGTATATTTTTTTCTTTCTGTAGACTAGACTAGAACCACCTATAGGAGGTTTTCACGGTCTTTTCTTTTGCCTGTCATAAATTATTGTCAACCATACTCTTTCGGCTCTATAAGCGTCGTGCCCTTGACCTCCTCAAACTGGGAGAGTTATAAATCTGGGAAATCAATGGAGCAGCTGAGAGAATTGTGTGGTTTATACAATCAGATATTGTAAAGGAAGGAACAACAAAGGAGGGGGAAGAAACTGTGAAAATTGTCCTAGTGAGAGGATCTATGTGCCCCTTGACTCGCCAATTTTGTTGTACAAAATCACAGCGAAATGTGTCTGATGTTGTGCCCAATTTTTTAAACTCGGGCCCAGGCCTTAATTTTTTGTTTGTTCATGCAAATCTTTTTTGCACCTTTAAATGTTCAATGATATGTATAATATCTCATTTATTGTGACTGAGAAACAAACGGATATTATATGACGGAATTCTCGGATCGAGCATGTCTTCCGAGAAGAAATAGTCTGAATTCCATCGTATTCCTAAATGCTTTTGTTGAGAAAATTGTTGTACTCTTGATGCTAGTGTCTTTAAACGAGTATACCATCTTTGTTAATAAAGAGAAGGCTTTGGTAAAAAATTGATAGATTGCTGTAAAGAATTGAAGCCACTGGTGAGAAGAGAAAAAGGCAGAAAGAGTTGGGGTTTCATAAAAGACTAAGGGCATCTCCAATAGGAATGCCCTCCCACTTTTATCACTTTTATTTCAAATTCGCAACTTATGCTCTCACTGGTATATGAAATGTTTTCTATAAGGATAATTTATCACTATAGCATTGACTTAATTTTGATTGATGTGTTTAAGGAGTAGGATTTATTGAATTTATAGGAACGATGGATCAGCATGTCAATCTTTTTCAGTTAAATCGAGTGAAACTATAAGTTGGCATTACATCTACCTTAATAGTAGTTAACATGCATAAAAAGTAATAAATTGTTAACGTGAGTAAATAATAATACACTTTTAACATGCATATTTATTCAACATTAGATAGTGATAAACTATACAAACTTAGCTTCTTTTTTTATGTTAAACCCTGTCAATTGAAATACATGTACGAGCTATTAATTAGGTTTACCTAAATCCGTGTATAATGGAAACATACCCCGTTTAACAATTTCATAGATATAGCAAAACTATCACTTTATCTTTACAAAAAGAAAAAGATTTATTCTAAATTTAAAAACAAAATCGTATGAAAAGTTTTACATTTTTTTTTATGCAGCTTAATCGTTAACCAAAGCTTGTTTTATCGATCAATACATTTATTTTTACTTAAAAATACATTTTTACCAGCATTCCAATCACATCCTAATTCCTAATGATAAGTCGTTGCTCGTACTTTCATTATAATTAACTCAAATCAAGTGAAATTTTGTCTAAATATACAAAAACGTCATATTAAATAAAAAAAAGCAATCTTATTTATTTTGTAAATTAGGATTTCATAAAGTTACATATTTCAAACAAATGAAGGCAGAAATAAAATATAAACGCATTGCTTTGAAGAAAACTATCACGGTTAGATTAAAAAAAATAAAAATTGGGCGAGCTCTTAACATTTTGTCAGAGGACAGAATTTTGGTTGTTTCGTTCTCCATGAAGGAAAGAAAGAAAAATGAATCACTTACAAAATGCGCAATGGCGATAATATACATATATGGTATGTGAGATGAAGTAACTAGTTAGTGATTTGGTTAAGCCTAGCAGCAGCAGCCACGGCTGCTGACACACCCCCAGGATGAGTAGTGAGGTTGGGATCATTTCTCATTTCTGCACCAGTCACACCTTCAGCATCTCTCCGAGTCGCTGCTCTATCTGACGGTAACTTCGAAGTCGCATCCTGCAACAAAATAACTGTTATCTATGCGTCCTTCTTTTTCTTAAATGGCCAGAGACACACACAACACAAGTGATTTAATTAGTGCAGGTACCGCCAGAATATCTGCGAGTTTCGTCTTGTCCTCTTCCTTTGTAATCCGAGCATTTAGGGTTGCGGCCGATTGCGCCGCCGCAGCAACGCCTCCGGGGACGATGTTGGTGCGCCCGGTGGCTCTCACTTCCGCAGCTTGAATCGCCGCCGCATCGCTCCACTCCACCGGCTTCTTTCCCGCCGTGAGAACCGTCGCTTCCAGTGCTTCACCTATGGTGATCCCACCGCCCCCAATGCCCATCTCTTGAACAAGAGAGGACGTCAGTGGCGCCTTTTTGCTAAATTGCTCCACCATCTGTAAGCAATTCATGCATTTCATATCAATTATTAACATTTTATTTGCCACTGAATGTCAAACGTAGTTTATATTTCAATTCATGCATGTAAAATAGAAGAGAAAGTTAAAAAAAATGAATATAATTTATGTCTTCATTCTCGGTGGATGGAAAAAATTCTTTAAAAACAAAAATGAAAGATTTAGTTAATACCTCAACCAATTTATTAACTCTCTTCTCCTTTTCCTCTACTGATTTCTGAGCAACCTACGGAACAAATTAATCAAAAATAAGAATTAAAGAGAAAACACCGATCCTAAAAACATAAATAAACAAACCAGAATAATTAAAAGTTTCTTGGCGTGTGTGTATAATATGTACGTATACATATATACACATATAAGAAGAACCTGTTCACCAACGGACTCCGATATCACTTGCCTCCCCGGAGAATCAGTCTCCTTCACACTAACACCATCGCCAGCGGCGATGTTATTTATATCGTTGAGCCCCACCACCCCATCTCTCTCATTTTTCATGGCCGCGGATTGCATCGCCGCGGCGACGCCACCCTTGGGGTTCTTACCAAGCAGGTGACTCTCCACCTTTTGCATGGTGGCGGCGTCAACCGATGCAATCGGTTTGGTTTTGAGATCTCCTTGAACGTTGAAGACATCTCCGTATGTGATAGCCTCTTCTTGATGATCCTCCCTCTTTGGCTGTTCCTGACTCATGTTTTTAATTGTTGGACACCAATCTCAGTGAAACCTTTTTGAATTAATTTTGTGATTTAAAGAGGTTTGGATTGATGAAGGGAAATTGTAGGTGCGTGCATGGGGCATGCAGTGATGGAGGTGGCAGATGGCAAAGGTTAGAGAGAAAGTAGGTAGGACTTGTTTTTTGTGGCTCAACTCAACCAACCATTGGTTTTTGACGTTCGTTTGAGAAAGCGAAGACAAGTGTCGTCTCCACCGTCTCTGCCTTGACCAGGTCTTTTCATCTCTCTTGCCTTTTTCTTCCTTCATCCGTGCTCAAAAATTTTCAGGGTATCAAAATATTTTTTAACTGTATACAAATTTTTAAGGGATAAATTCTTATATATATATATATATATATATATATATATATATATATATATATATATATATATATATATAAGAATTTCGGAAGGACCAGACTCTCAATTATAAGATCCGCACCCTTCTTCCTGGTGCGTGAATTCCCTAAACCAAGTATATAAAACTATTTGGCAAAAGTAAATGGTTTATCTTTTAGATTGCGAAATAATCAGTAAGTTCAATTTGAAAACATAATCTTTCATACTTCCCAACACTACTTTACTTGTTTTAATCACCAGCGCAGAATTAGTTTACCATAGAAAAAAAAGGATAAAAAAAGTATACAGTAATATTTTTATAAATAACTAGAAATTATCCTAAAGAGTCCAATACAGAATTGTTTAAATTGAAAATTTTAATTTTCCTTTTGTTTTGTAATTTTTCTTTTTTTTTTATTGACAGTGTTTGAGTGTTCTGTGATAGAAGTTGGTTTGCTAGTGTGAATCATTTGGTACGGCCTTTCACTGTGATGAATGTTTTTTCTCTAAGGAAATGTTATTTTGACACCAGGTGGATTTATGAAAATTAATTTATAATTTTTTTTATTGTTGTCTGTGCAAGATGGAATTTGGGATTGGGAGGGCGCGTAGTTCCATTTTATTCTTTGTTATTTTTCTCTTTCTCCTGTTCTTTTTCTTCCATTCCTCTTTATCATCTCTTTCCCTATGAACTTTCTTCTGTCATTCTCCAGCTCTTTGATTTTTGTACCGTTATCTTTTACCTCCATACATAAAGAAACGCAGAAGCGGAATAGAAGACCTAGCCCTAGCGGATCGACGTCGTCTTCTGCGATTGACATAGTAAATAATGACTTCCGCGGTCGTGCAAGGAAAGGGGTTCAATGGCAACAGTATAAACTTGACTGTGCCACCTGTTTCACTTCGCTCCGCGTGGTGAGTGGGACTCTCGTTGGACCGGGCCTTAGATCTTGCCCAAGAAACTACTCCACTTGAGCTCGCTGCACGTCCTCCAACGTCGGAGCTTGCGTCCTCTCGCTGCTGCTGCCTTGACAAGGACTGTTTTCCTGTCGCTGCTATCGCTGACGAGGTCCTGTTTCTCCCTCTCTCTTTCAGTTTTTGTTGTGTGGTTTGGGTTTTGATAATGTTCATCGGCTGAAGAGATATATGAGCTTTTACGTTTTGATTTTCAATGATTTGGAAACTATTTGATGGTGGTTTGAAGGAATCTCATATTTTCTAATTTATTTTGTTGGTCAGTTTTGATTGGATCCAATGGTGGTTGGTTGGTGTTACTAGTTGAATTATTTTTGTTTGTTTGTTGTTTGAAAAATAATTGAAATTGGTTTTGTGAATAGGATGCAGTTGAAATTGTTTCCAAGGTATGAGAATGTACGCCATTGAGGTTGTTATTGAATGTGTATATGGTTGTGAATTTTCCAGGTAGGTAGCCGTGGTATGACTTACTCATTTTTTCTTTGTGCAAGAAGATCTACAATAAATCAGACAAAATATATGTGATTAGTTCCTCCATGAAGATAACAAGTAGAGGGAATCCGTGCATCAAGATTATGATTTATATATTCAAACATAGTCATGTACATTGTTGGAGATGTAATTTGTCATTGTAAATAATTTTTTAGGTAAGTTGGAGTTTAAAGTCTATGTTAATGACAAACACTTGTTGTAAAAGGTATATTGTCATTAGAGAAATGGAAATTGATGATCCTAAACATCTATCTAAAAGATCACTTTTTGTTGTGATACATAAAAAGTACAATTTATTGGATGTAAAAAATTTTGATTAAAATGTTTTATCACTCAACTCTCCACTTATTTGTTCATTCTACCTCACTTATGTTAAAGATCGGTTTTGGCCAATTCTTTTTCAAATCAATCACCTAATGCAAGCAATAAAGCAATAAAGGTTGGTACATAAGTACATCTCATTAGATGACAAAAAAATATTGATTAGTATATTTTAAATAATTGTACAAAAAGTAATTCGCAGCTCTCCACCTAGTGCTCCACTTATATACTAGTTTGACCTTGTTTTTTCAAGTTAGTTACCTAAAGCAAAAAAATAAGGGAACTTTGTGGTACATAAGAAATACCTCTCATTGGGTGACCAAAAATATTGCTTAGTAAATTTTAAAAAAATTGTACAAGTAATATGCAACTCTCAACTGATTTGTTCATTGTGCTCCACTTATGTTGTAGTTTTGGTTTGGTCAATTTTTTTTCAAGTCAGTTACTCAATACAAGCAATAAATGTTGTGGGACTTGTAATCAAATTTATAGTACATAAGAAGTACATTAGATGACAAAACAAATTCATTGGATGAAAAAACAAAGATTGATGGGTAAGTTTTAAAAATTGTACAAAAAATAATATACAATTCTCCATTTATTTGTTCATTGTGCCCTACTTATGTTGCAAATCTGGTTTGACCTATTCTTTTCCCAAGCTAGTCATCCAATGCAAAGAATAATGGATGATTCATGTGACTTGGAATCAAAATTGTGGTACATAAGAAGTACCCATTGAGTGACCAAAAAATATTGATTGGTAAGTTTTAGAAAAATGTACAAAAAGTAATATGCAGCTCTCAACTTTTTACTTCATTGTGCCCCACTTATTTGCAGATCTGGTTTGGTATGTTTTTTTTTTTCAAGTCAGCCACTTAATGCAAGCAATAAAGGTTAATTTTTGTAATTTGTAATTAAATTCTTAACAAAAACAAAAGGTTAATTAGTAAGTTCAAATTTGTGGCCCACTTATTTCCATATATAGTTTGGCCTTTTTTGTCATTCATTCAATGCAAGCAATAAGGATTGATTTCTGTGACTTGTAATCAAATTTGTGGTACACAAGAAGTATATTCCATTAGATAACAAACAAAAGATTGATTAGGAAGTTTAAAAATATTGTACAACAATTAATCTACAATTCCCCACACTCAATTGTTCATTGTTCCCCACCAATTTTGCAGATTTGATTTGACCTTTTTTTTTTTCAAGTCAATCACCCAATGCAAGTAATAAGGGGGTTAATTTGTGTAAGTTCTAACCAAATTCGTGGTACATAAGAAGTACATCTCATTGGATGACAAAAAAAGATTTATTAGTAAATTTTATAAAATTGTACGAAAAGTAATAAGCAGATCCTTACTTCTTTACTTATTGTGCATCACTTATTGGCCTATCTGGTTTGGTCTAATTTTTTTCCAAGTTAGTCATTCAATGCAAGAAATAAGGGTTGATTTTTGTGACTTATACTTAAATTGTGGTACATAAGAACTTCATTCCATTTGATTTAAAAAAAAATTGATTAGTAAATTTCAAAAAATTATACGAAAAGTAATACGCTCCTCCTCACTTGTTTGTTTGTTATGCCCCACTTATATGTGTATATGGTTTGGTCTATTTTTGTCAAGTCAGTCATTCAATGCAAGCAGTAAGGGTTAATTTTGTGACCTGTAATCAAATGCGTGGTACATAAGAAGTACATCCCATAAGATAACAAACAAAGATTGATTGGTAAGTTTTAAAAAATTGCACAAAAAATAATATGCAGTTCTTTACTCATTTGTTCATTGTTTCTCACTTAGATTGCAGATTTGATTTGACCTTTTTTTTTCAAGTCAGCCACCAGTGCAAGCAATAAGGGTTGATTTTTGTAATTTTATAATCAAATTTGTAGTACATAAGAAGTACATCACTTTGGATGATAAAAAAAAAGATTGATTAGTAAATTCTAAAAAATTGTACGAATAGTAATACACAACTCCTCACTTATTTATTCATTTTGGCTCACTTCTTTGCCTATTTGGTTTGACGTATTTTTTTTAAGTCAGTCATTCAATGCAAGCGATAAGGTTGATTTTTGTGACTTATAATCAAATTCGTGGTACATAATAAGTATATCCAATTGGATAACAAACAAAAAATTAATTAGTAAGTTTAAAAAAATTGTACAAAAAGTACTGTGAAGTTCCTCACTTATTTGTTCATTGTTCGTCTCTTATATTGCAGATCTAATTTGACCTTTTTTTTCAAGACAGCCACTAGTGAAAGTAATAAGGGTTGATTTCTGTAACTTATAATTAAATTTGTAATCCATAATATGTAAATCCTACTGGAAGACAAAAAAAGATTGATCAGTAAATTTAAAAAAATTATACAATAAGTAATATACAACTCTCCACTTATTTACTTTTTGTGTCATACTTATTTGCCTATCTGGTTTAACCTTTTTTTTCTCAAATCATTCCTTCGATGCAAGCAATAAGGGTTTGATTTTTGTGACTTGTAATAAAATTTGTGGTACATAAGAAGTAAATCACATACGGTAACAAACAAAAAACAAAAGATTGATTAGTAAGTTTAAAAAATTGTACAAAAAAGTAATATGCAGTTTCCCACTTAGATTGCATATCTGATTTAACCTTTTTTCTAAGGTAGCCACCTATTGCAAGTAATAATGGTTGATTTGTGTAACTTTATAATCATATTTGTGGTAGATAAGAAGTTTATCATATTGGATGATAAAAAAGATTGATAGTAAATTTTATAAAATTATATAAAAAGTAATACGCAGCTCCCTACTTATTTATTTATTCAAACTTATTTGTCTATCTAATTTGACTTTTTTTTTCAAGCCAGCACCCTAGTTCAAGATTTAATGGTTTATTTGTGTAACTTATAATAAAATTTATGGTATAAAAGAATTCTAATCCAGTTATGTCAAATTTAATTAATAATTTCAATAATATAGACATAAATATATTATTAAAAAGTGAAAATTATAAAATTTTTAAACTTTTGGAGATAAAAAAATAAATAATCATTTCAATTCAATTTTTTTGATTAGAGATTCATATTGTCAACGAAAAATTTAAAATGTAAAATATATGATAACAAAAGTTTGAATTTAAAATTACAACATTAAAAGATTTGTAACAAGATTAGCTTTTAAATTCAAATAAAAAAAATTATAAAATAAAACTTTTTAATGGACATTTTTAATGTCCTAACTAACTTTAACACATATTTTTAATATTTTAAAAGAATTTCATTTGATATGGGAACGAAACATAGAAACTCAAAAATAAAATAATATACTATAATACATAATAACATTTAATAACATAATAAAACCATATCCAATATATGTTGTAAAAAAAATAATTGAGTTATGATGTCATTAATAAACTAAATAAAATATAAGAAATAATATTCCATTTAAAATTATAATATATTTATGTCAAATTTTAATAATAATTTAAAAAATAATTTCGATAACATATAAAAAAAGAAAATTACAAATTCTTTAAACTTTTGAAGATAAAAAAAATAACTAATAAATTTTATGTCAATTTCTTTTTAATGTTAAGATTCATATTATCAACAAAAAAATTTAAAATTTAAAATATATACTAACCAAGTTCGAATTTAAAATTACAACACAAAATTCGTAAAAAAAATATTTTTATGGAATTTTTCCTGTACATCCGAACAACTTTTTTAAGCTTTCATAGTTTGCATTTAAGTTCATAACAAATTCTAACAAAACAAAAAGTTTAAAATATTTATCCGTTCTTAGCAATATAATAATATATTATAATAGATAATAATACTTAATAATAACAATACTACAACAACATAATATTTTTAATATAATAAATAATTAAATATTAATATCATTGATAAACTAAAATATAAAATTAAAAGTAATATTTTATTTTAAATTATATAACTCTTATGTTGAAATTAATATCTCAAACGTGAATACGTTAAATTACTCTGTTGAATTATATCTATTATTGTTATTTAATGTGTATTTTTAATTAATTAATTTATATTAAATTATTATAAAAAATAAATTAAATAGTCTTAAAAATAATTTCTTGCCCGATGAGAATAGTAGTATTTTACATACAAATTTTATATAGAGATATATTTCCACGTTAAATTTTATTATGTACGGAATTTTTTATATAATAACAAACTGGTCTTTTATCTTTTTCATTTTTTATGTAATAACAAACTAGATAAGAAAATATATTTCATAAGAAATTTAAATACAGATTTTAAATAAAAAATATAAAAAATATATAATTATGAAAAACTGATTTCGTTTCTATTTGTTGTATCAGGTTTTGACGAACTTTGTTGGTCATCTTCCTTTCCAGAATTGGTAGTTGGTCTGTTTGTTCACGTCCTTCTTCTCACCTTGGTATCGTACTCTCTCTCACTCACATACTCACATCGGAGTCCTACTATCTCTCATTCACTTTGGGCGTCCGCTATCCCTTGAATCGGAGTTCTTGTTACTGACGAGTGAGAAATCGGGGCTGGAAGTATTTTTCTTCTACATTGTTTTATGTTCGTTCTTTTACATCTGCGGTTGACGTTTGATCATGTGATCGTTTATTCTTTGCAGGTTGAAAATCTCCATTTCTGAAATCCTAGAAGGTTTGTTTCGAATCCAAAACAGCAACTCTCCGATCACCCTTTACATCCGGTAAGAGAATTTTTGTAATGTCTTTACTTGTTCGTTATTATCAAGTTGTGTCTCTCTCGGTCACTTTCTCTGTTAACTGAGATGAACAGATGAATTTTGAACTATTTTGGAGTTGCATTAGATACCCGACCAGATTAGGTAATGGTAGTAGCATGGGTCCTATTGTCTCCAACACCTTTTCTACCTTCATTTCTCATCTTCACTATCATCTTGTTTTGTGGGTTTGGTTTTGTTTGCTTTTGCTAGGTTTACAATTTGATGTGACTATTTTTTTCATTTTCGTTATCTACATAAGTGATTTGATGAAAATGATTACTCATTGTTTGTTAGGTTGGGCATGCTGTGACAAGACACAATGCAGAGGGGATTACAAAGAAGTTGTGAGTTGGTATTCATTGATACTTTATCAGCTTGTCATGCCTGATATTGTCAACATAGTGTCATTCATTTTCTTCCACCTACCTCTCTCCAGGCGGTATGCTTTGTTCATTGCCTCTTCCTAACTAATTTATTTTCTGTATGGTTTGTTGATATATGTTAAGTTGTGGAATAATGTTGCTGCTCCTTTCTTTTCCTTCCAATAAATTGTTTTTCTTGTAGGTATCATCTTTATACATAGTGGAATACAACATTAATATTTTTTGCATTCCATTGTAGTCATGATTAAGAGATATCATGGTTAACCATCACCACTAATTACTTAATCAAACAGTGTCTTTGGCAATTCAGAAAACAGTTTCCAAACATAGTAAAGAAAAAAACCTGTGTCTCATTTTCCATGTTAAAACAGTTTAGAAAAAAGTTCGTTAGGCAAACCCAAGGGGTCTAAATAGTATTCCTTCCATGTGTTAATGTTCCCCCGATTGCAAAAAACTCTAAGCAGATGATCAATTCATATTGTATGTCCTGCATTACAATATTATTGTAGATATCTCAGACCCATTAGAATTATAGAAATCATTATCAGTTAGCGCCATAGAGGTCTGGTTTCTCTGTGTTCTTGTTAACTATGGAGGGGAACTAATAGTATACTTACCACTTTATGCCAAAGATTAAGAGCACATGATTCCAATGAATTTAATTCACATTCATCTGGCCCATTCTGCCAAGTGTACATATATGAGTGACTTACAAAGATAATAATCAATTTCTCACAGCTTATTTAAATACAGAGGAAATGTAAATAACAATAGGAAAATCTTTCAGTAATAAGATTTTAAGATTCAAAACATAATAGTATTTTAATCATTATACTTTTTTAATCACAAATTTTACCTTTTCTCTTTCTCCTAAACTTAACTGTAATAAAGTATAAAAAGATTCCTATCTTGATCTGGTTTCCTGCAACCAAACATTGTGTAACTTTTTTGACATGTCAGAAATAGGACCAGACTCCTAGAGTAAAGTTTATTGACTACATAATTTAGTGAGCAAAAATTAAAAGACATTGGTAAAGTTAAATTCCTCTTCCATTATATAAGTGAAAACATCATAAAAAAAGAGGCATAATGCTATGCAGTTTACTTTTACTGTCTCATGTAGAACTAGGGTCCTTCTCACTTACCTCCAGCCATAATGCTATCCATTGGTAGAGACTTTTCTTCATAAATGGTCTTACAAAGTATATGCTAATGCTTGGAGTGAATAGAGACACGTACCAGGAATGGTACAAACTATGGAACCTCGTGGTGGAACATGTTTTAATTTCTCAAAGTTCTATCTTAAGGCAATGATTATCGTTTTGTGGGTTTACCTTATATGAAGTGCAGATTGCTTTCGATAAAGATGAGAATAGACACATAACCCATCGTTGTTGGATACGTGAAGATGACAGTACATGAGGTGATGTGAGGAAAATAGTCTTTCTTATAGAGTTTCCATAAAATAAAGTCTCGGAATTTTAGCCCAAGAGATTAATGTGGAGTAGGGTGATACTTATATATGGATATTTGGTTGACCGTTCTTGGTGGTTATTTTCTGTCATGTTGAGGCTGGAGTGGAAGCTTCACAAGTCAAAGTAAAATATTAAACCATTTAGGTGAAGGTACTGATGGGATTTAAGTCACGGACTGGTCAAAAATAGGTCCAGTGGCCAACATATTCAAAGAGAGTGAAAAGGACTGATACAGAGAGAAAGTGAGAAAGTGAGAATCATAAATGAAACTTTGCATGTACACTTCAGAAACTGATTCTGATCTGCATTATAGTTAGTTTAACGTTGCAGATATGATCTGCATTCGAATTGAAACATAATCTGAGATTTCAAATGTTATACTAAACACAGTTGAAAGTGAAAATATTTTTTAATTCATTCACCGTTAGAGTGGTGCGGCTTGATGGATTTATATATCGGAGCACCTGCACCTTTATATGTTACATTTCTTTAAATGCTGAAATGCTGCATATGTTTATAGTGCCACAATGCTTTCATTGCTCTTTAGAAAAATATTTCAAAGATATAGCTAATGAAAAAATAAGTGATCAAGATAAAATCAGTTATTTTCATGTGTTTTCAAATATGAGTTGTTTGATTTCAATCAATTACCCCCTTTTGCAGCTCATGCTTGCTTCTCTGTTCATTTATTTTATGTACCTGCCCAAAAACATAAAACATCTTAGCTTCTTTTAAGTGCTTGGAGATAAAATAGAATTTCATTTCAATAGTGTCGAAGGTTGTTATAGTTGCATCAAATTGTTAGGAAAATATCTGCAATGATATTAGTGCTACTCTTGCAATTAATGTGAATAGGACCATGCTTTGCCGAACCAGAAGAACCTACAGATTATGTGTATAGGAACATGACAAGGTTAGGAAAATGTTATGCCAAGTTATCTAAATTCATTTAGAAATATCCTCCTATTGTAGATTAACTTTTTAGTTAGTTCAAGATTTTTGAATTATATAATTGTTAGGAGTCTTATGAGCACTGAATTATGTATGACAAAAAAGGAAGAATGATCGGAATACACACATGTAATGATTATTTTTTATTTTAAATTAGAAATAAAAAATAAAGAAGACAAAATTGTAAAAAATATATATAATGTTTTTGTTATTGTAAAAAAATTGTACACTTTTGCATTCTTTTTAATATTTTTTTAATAGAAACGAAAGTTAAAAATATGTTTGACAAACTCAACTCATAAATCATGAGCCAATAAACAGATTTGTTTGATTAAAAGTATCTTATAAACTTAATTCATAAATATAGAATAACATAACTATATAAGTTATGATATATAATTTTTAAATACTTGAAGAAGTTTAGAGAAAATGAAACAGTGAAAAACTATCACTGTTACCGTTTTACCATTGTTTATATAAGAAAAAAAGAGGCAGAATACAAAGAGTCATCAGTCCTAACCCTAACCCTAAAGAAGGGATCCCATACATGATAATAAAAGAACATTACATTTCAACACTCCCCCTCAAGCT
>Ga0209589_1002181_pt1 | contig 33586 bp, 14 predicted proteins | sample CowpeawhiteBW_FD_187525 | JGI IMG/M metagenome (GOLD analysis project Ga0209589, IMG submission 187525) | Root nodule microbial communities of legume samples collected from California USA - Cow pea white BW (SPAdes) (version 2) | ecosystem: Host-associated > Plants > Roots > Nodule | place: USA...
GTCAGTGTTGTCGCAGAGAGAGATGGAGGAGATGCAGCGGCGTAAGGAAGAAGTAGAGGGTTCGTGTTTTTTTTGCCCTAATTAAACTATATGGCCTCGGTTCAATTAATAACCGAGGCATATAGCCATCTTTGGTCCCGGTTCAGTGCCATCCGAGGCCAAAGACATAACAGCTAGTGGCATTTTTGAAATTTCTAGCCACCTTTTTGGCTTCGGGTCTGTTCAACCGAAGCATATAAGGACCTTTTGGCACCGGTTTGTTTTGAACCGAAGCCTATAACCCCTTTTGGCTTCGGGTTTTTCTTGAACCGAGGCATAAAAGTTGTCTGGAATTGCAAAAATGCCACCGCGCCGTTATATACTTCGGTTTCTTACCAACCGAGACCTATAAGACGAGGTAAAAATGCAATTTTGTACTAGTGACGGTTCAGCGACTTTGATCATGTCTCATTTCTATCGATAGTATTATTTAGATGCAAATTTTCTATTTTTTATAATAAATTATAATTTTATAAAAATATATAAATATTAAAAACTCCACATGTTTTTCTTGTGAACAAATAGGTTCTTTTAAAAACCCATCATGAGATTACAAATAGCCTCTTTTAACAAATTATCATGATCATCAAGTCTTACATCAATAATCATAGTGTACAAGAAACCTTGAGTGTGATTACAAATAGACTTTTTAAATTTTTTAAATAACTATGATGGTTAAGTCTTACACTAATTATAAATAATAAAACTAGCATAATTTACAAGTATTAGGCTCTTTAACAAACTGTCATGATTAAGTGTTGCAACAGTTACAAATAATCCTAGGATCATAGTTTACAAGAATTGTTGAATGTGAATTATTTAAAATAAAATCGTGCAAATATCATCAAAAACTGCTTAATTTAAGGATGGTGTTCCACACGTTACACACAATTGATAAAAAAACATTTCGTACAAGATGAGATTAAATATTTGGTTGTAATTAGTTTTTGAAAAATTTAACCACTGATCATCTCTTTATAAACGAGACAATGCATTTGAAGGGAACATTTCCTCGGATACTATGCATGTCCATGTGAGTGTATGCTCATGTTGTTCAATGAACTCAATTACACCAACCTTATTTAGTTGTAGAGAAACAATAACAAGTATAATCAAATAACAAGGAAGAGTACAAAGAATAATCAAATAAGATTGTGGTTGTAAATTTCAGAGACAAAAACCCAGGTAGCAAAACAAGTGTTAAACATTAATTGAACAACAAATTAATCAAATAGTAATTTGAACACGTTTAATTAGTTAGTTCTTTTGTTTTATTTTATTTTCCTCATCATTGACCAAAAGGGATAGAAATGGGAACAAAATAATAACCCAAATAAATATTTTCCAACACTCAACAATAGTTTGTGAAATATCATCATTCTAGGAATCTAAAATTATTCAACAAACTGTTTTAATATCTCATCAATTTCAATAGCATTTTATCTTTGTTTAGGCTAAAAGTCACCATGTAACAGATTTCTTAAATTGCTATTTAAACCGGTGAGAAGCTTGAAAGGTTTGCTTTAATTTTGAGATTGGATCTATTTGAATGAACATAAGTAAATTATATAATGGTTTATAGATGGTGGAAGTCCATGAAATCGTTTCCATTTATATATTTCTTTTACCATCACATTTATATGATGATATATAAGCTAAATGTATATATTCTTGACAGGGAAGACGTTTTAACATGTGGACTAATATTCAAATATCTTTAGAATGTGAATTCTCCAAAATCAGATTTGATTGATATTTCTTCACTTCTTTTAATATTTTATCATGGATTTTGAGCTGGTCCTTTAATTTTTTTTTCTTTTTATATCATTAAGTCATGTTAACAAGTAAGACTCAATACTAATTATCCATTAATGTTAATTTGTCTCATTCACACGTGCAATTCTAAAATCATAGATATTAATTCATTAGCATTGATTTTTAAGGTCGACTTTATATAGATTTGGTTATTACTAATTATAAATAAAAGATATATTAACGTTGGCTTAACTAACACTAAATAAAATATATTTTAAGTATTAATTTTAGTAGTATTGGTTTCACTAACACAGATGATAATAGTAATTTAAAAAAAATCCTCATATAAGATCTCAATCTTCAACAAAATACAATAAAAGTAAGGAAAAGTTTGAAATAAATGTACTGAATAAAAGAGATTGGTATGAATAAAAGAAATAAGTGTAAATAAAATAGATGAATGAGGATGAAAGATGTATGTAAATAGTGGAGATGTGCGCGAATGAAAGAAATGAGTGTAAAGGTATTTACGAGTGTAGATGGAGATGTGTGTAAAAATATTTATATAGAAAGTGAGATTGGAAAATTTTTAGTGAGAAGATTTATTATCTTTAAAATTATGCCATAGGATTAAAATAATATATGAATCTATTGTTACGAAAATACATGTGATTCATGGTGTATAACATAAAATACAAGAGAGATGCAATGGTTTAATGAGTTCATTGAAAACGTAGAACTAATAAATATCAAAATGGTAAGGAGAAAATTCACATGATATAGACCAAAAGTTAAGCCAAAAGTAGGTTGGACAGAATGTAATGTCTCAAGAATATGGTTTGATCTATAACCAGAAAATAAACAATACTTTTTGGAAAGAATTTGTTAGGTCATTGTACCTTAGTCCTCAAGACAACATTTATAGACTAAGGTCCTAAATTGTTCAAAACAATAGATGTAAGGCAGACTGACTCCAAGGTTTAAAGTTGTTAGGAAATTTTGGAACATGTGACAATTGGTGTGAAAAACATGTGAGAGTCAAAGAGGAGATTAAAGAGCACTTTATAAATATTTGTAACTTTTCTCCATTTCCTCTTTCTTCTCTGTTTTATTGTGTCTGTCTTCCCTTATTGTTGTGTTAAGTTCATAGAGGGATCATAGAGGGAGTTTTACTCGAGAAGAATAATCACCAATGAGACCTGAGTCCAACCATATAAGGTATTAATATCACTCTCAACTTAAAATTTTAAGGCAATGAATTTATGGGTCTTTATCAGCACTCTACTTTCTCATTTCTAACCAATATGAGACTTAGACTCACAGTTGAATTTCTAAGTGTTTTGCTATGATAAAACCACAATAATCAGTGATTATATTTCACTTTCATATGGATCTGGTTAAGCTGCTAACAAAAGATATATGAATACTTTCCATGGGAAATATATTGTTACATATAGATAATATCTAACTGTTTTGTAAGAGAATATAAAACTGTAGTAACAGGAAAAGGAGGGAAAATTACATACACGATATATCAATAATTTCCAATGGGAAGTATTCTTACACATACACAGATACATGACAGACAGTTGCGGAACAATAAGAAAAGCAGGGAAAACTATACGTAGAGGAGTGATGAAGTGAGAGGTTCAAACTTATTGGGATTGTGAAAACAAACCAAAGCTTGGATTAATAGTTGTAAAGCCACCATCCACAGCTAGATTATGTCCACTGATATACTTAGACTCATCACTCGCCAAATACAGTGCAGCTTCTGCTACATCTTCTTCTGTCAAAGAAACCCCTTTCAGATTTGAATAAACTTTTGAGAACCCTTCATCATCCATTTTGAAGAACTCTTGTGCAACTACATTATTAATGCAATAACATGACAGGGAATTCACTCTGATGCCAAATTTTCCAAGTTCAGCAGCAGCATTCTTCGCCAGTCCTACAATAGCATGTTTAGAACTTGTGTATGCGTGCGTTGCAACACCTCCAACGCTCGAACTCACACTTCCTAGTGTTATTATGCTTCCCTTTTTCGCTGGGATCATCACTCTAGCTGCATGCTTTGTTCCCAAGAACGGACCAACCAGATTCACCCTAACAACACGTTCGAAATCAGTCACATCGTTGTCAAGAATGCTGGGTTTACCATCATCTATTATTACAGCATTGTTCACCATTATGTCTAGCTTTCCATGCTTGGATACAGCTGCGTTAACGGCGTTTTCAACATCGATTTCTTTGGTCACATCACAGTGTACATAGGTTGCATATTCAGTTCCAATCTCACGTTGTAGTGTTTGACCTAGTTGGTCTCGAATGTCTGCAAGCACCACTTTTGCCCCATGTTTGCAGAACAGCTTTGCCATGCACGCACCAATGCCCCTTGCCCCACCAGTAATCAACGCCACCTTTCCTTCTAATCTGCGAAAATTTTGACATCAATATGCAAATGAAGTCTGAATCAAAAACCATCTAGGGTTGGAGAAGATACAGAATATAAAAAATTCATGGAGTTATATATGTATTTCACCCTAGTTCTTAATTCATCGGCATACCTTCTTGCAAGAAGGGGCAATTGTTGAATGCATGCCATATTAACCAGATCACTATGAAACAATTTCTATGCAGATATCTATGAATGAATGCTTTGAAATCGTATAAGCAAAGCTCCTTAAATAATCATGGCGAAAGGGTTAGGTACACTGCATTCTGTCAACTCTCATGTATTGGTCATAATATTGTGAAATTAAGTTAATAAGCGTGGATGTCGCAATTAATTAATATTGTATTACGTTGAAACTGAATCTCAAATTTATTAACACAATTTGGCCAATATGATTAACTTGGCTTCGTTGTGTTCACATTTTCTATTGAATGTGATCGCTTGTGTGTTCACATGGACCAACCAATGAACAGACATTAGACAATACCGGTTCAGAGTTGTTCATGTTAGGTAAAGGTTTTCAAACGTTTTTTTTTTATTTTATTTTAATGAAAGAGAAAACAAAAATAATATTTCATCTGTTCCGGCTGTAAAAAAAAAGTGTGGGAAAAGAAAAGATAAGAAAGATGAATTCATGATTATAGAAGAGAAGAGTAATTTTGAAAAATACTTGTTTCTTAATATACTTCTTTTTTTTTCTTTCTATTTTTTTTTTGGCAAAACACAAATCCAAAAGCTAAAAGCATGTGCAGTTTTTTATGTCAACATATTATTTATATATTTATATATATATATATATATATATATATATATATATATATATATATATATATATATATATATTTCAAATATTCAAGTTTCTTCTCTTCAATGTTATCAGACTAGACTAAAATTGTAAAATTTGAATTGTAAAATTGTAAAATTTTGTTTATTATATATATATATATATATATATATATATATATATATATATATATATATAAAATAATAAACAAAATTTACAAATAAGGATTAATTTATATAATAATAAAATATATTTTTATAATTCCTTAATACATAGATAGTTTTTAAAAAATTCTTTAATAAATTATTTTTTATAGAATAGTTTGTATATTATTATTTTTAATTAGAAATTCTATTTATTAGCTTCAACTTAGCTATTATATTATGTTGTATCTAATTCTTAACTAATTACCTAACACTTAACTACCATATTATGTTGTGTCTAATCACTCACTAATTAGCTTCAACTTAGCTATCATATTATGTTATGTCTAATCTCTAACTAGTTAGCTACAACTTAGGTACCATATTAAGTTGCGTCTAATTCATAACTAATTAGCTGCAATTTAGGTACCATATTATGTTGTGTATAATTCCTAACTAATTAGTTACAACTTAGCTATCATATTTATATTGTGTTTAATCCCTAACTAATTAGTTACAACTTAGGTACCATATTATGTTATGTTTAATCCCTAACTAATTAACTACAATTTAGTTACCATATTTATGTTGTGTATAATTCCTAACTAATTAGCTACAACTTAGTTACCATATTTATGTTGTGTATAATCCCTAACTTAGCTACTATATTTATGTTGTGTTTAATCCCTAGCTAATTAGCTACAACTTAGCTACCATGTTATGTTATGTCTAGTCCCTCACTAATTAGCTACGACTTTGCTACCGTATTAATTTGTCGATAATCCTTCACTAATTAATGACAAATTAGTAGCAAAATTTTCCCTCACAATATCATCAAATTTCTTGTTGTGCTAATATCTTGAGTAGAAAATTTGTTTTATGAATAGACTAAGTTTAGTGTATAATTAACTATATGAAATTAAACTAGAGCATTCTCACATAGTTGATTATGATAAAAAATAATTAATTATCTTACTATGCTTTTTGGTAGATAGAATGTGAATACTTATTACTTAACGAGGGAACTTCAATATCATACATTTCAAGAAAATATTTCATTAAAAACTAATTTTAATGATCAAAAGTTATTAATCAATATAAGGGTCAATTTAGATACCAATTATAAAATAAAAAATATTGGTTACTAAAATAAACACTATTATTAATAAAATATTATAATTGGTCGCACTGATTAATTAAAGACTTATTTAAAAATCAATTCCTTTGGTAGCAAAAAGTTTGATAGTTGAAGTTTAGAAACCAATTTAGATATCAACTATAATTTTCTATTCGTAATAATAATCATTTTAGCAATCAATAATTTTTAATTTGTAAATTGTAACTAAATTGGTCACTATAATAACTAACAATTTTTTCTCATTAAAATTGATTTCTAATGGAATATTTTTTTGTAGTGATAGAAAAATATATTTTATAGAATAAGGATGAAATCTTGTTATGTATAACGAAGAACTTTTTTTTTTAATTAATATTATATGTACAATGTTATACATATCATATAATTGGGTTGGATATAATCGATTATTTTGAAATATAGTTGATTACTTTAGAAATTTTAAAAAATATATATATTCCATTAAGTCATGTTATAATTAACTAAATTCCAACACATAGCATTAAATATTGTTTTGTATTTGTAAGATATCTAAGACTTTAAATAAGATCTTGGTATTTGCTCACATAGACTAGATCCCTATTTTTATACTTAGAAAATTTAGTAGTGGAAACAGGGTTACAATTTGTTATTTTAAACTTTCTCAAACAAAATTTCCAAACCAAGGAATACTTCATAAGACCCAAGTCAGTCATCTCAAACTTCTTCTTCGTCCCTTCTTTAAACTCTTCAATAAACTCGACATTATTCCTCAACAGATAAGGTCATCAACATACAGAACAACAAACATCACATTTTTTCCATTCTGCACATACCCATTCTTCTTAAAGTAAGTAATGATTATTTCATTCCATGCTCGAGGAGCTTGCTTCAAGCCATAACTTTCTTCAATATCAACATTTTATTTTCTTCGCCTGTTTACATATATTTAAATGGTTGTTCAATGTATATCCTCCAAGATTTCATATAGAAATGTCGACTTCACGTCTATCTCCAAGACTCCATTATGAATAATCTAAATGTAATTTTCTACATATTTCATTATCAACAAAAAGTCATGTATCTAATATTACATATAGATTCTTTTTTGTATGTAAGGCTTCAGACACCTATTTTACATACAAATTTTCTTTTGTATGTAATCCGTAAATAATATTCAATTACATATAAATTTTATACGGTACATGTGGATCTTATAGAAAAAATTGATTTTTTTGATATTGGTGTTTAGCAGCATTTAAAATTATAGCTTACTAATCTTAAGTTGTAATAATCTTAAGTTGTAAAAATTATACTATATAAAAACCATTTTTTATGCGTTTTTTGTTTTGGAAAATATATATTCCATTAATTAATGATAAAATCAAATAGAGATAAAATAAATTAACATTACCATAAACAAGTAACCATTATTCCTAATTGATTTCCTAGATTGTTTATCTCAAAAAAAGAGATTAAAGGTTTATTAATTACGAAAATAAAGAGGAAGTAATTTATAATCAGGGAAAAAAAAGATAAATATACGTGTTTATCATAATTAAAGCGCATTTTCATAGAAACAATCAGTAAAGAAATACTGGTCTATCTCACAAACATTAAGTCAAATCAATCAATCTAAGTCAAACACTGAAACAACTTAATAAGGCACGAGTATAAACATAATCTTTGAATTATCAAAAAAAGTTCATAAAAAAATTGTTAATTATAGTTAGGATAAGGTTATCTAAATAACTAAGATTTTTTTTAATTATTTTATTGAAATTATTATATTTGCAACAATCTTACACATTTCTGCAAATATTGTTGAGCTCCTGAACTGAGGGTGCTAGGAAAAGCTGGGCTCAGCCCAGTAAATATCACCAGCAGAGGGAGACTAATACTTCCTGCACCACCATGTTTTTCTGCTGCACCCCCCTAGGCATGAGGAAATAACCCTTATATTCTTAATCAAAAAACTAATAGAAACCTAAATTATACTTTCTTCCAATTTTTTCTCTGTATTCTCCTCTATCAGTAGCGCACCTTCCATCTCCATTTCTCTATATTCCATAGGCAAAATGAACAGAATACACTCCAACTTTATTTATTTTCATAAGGGTAAAAATGGTATTCCACGGAATATGAGGATGCAAACAGAAAATACAGGGCTGCAGGATGTATTAGCTGCAGAGAGAACACACGATTTTGAAGCCCAATATGGATTCAAACCCAAACCCAAAGGAAAAAGAAACGGAAGAGGACAATTTCTATTTAAACTCCCTCTAATTACTATTATACTCATTTTTTTCTCTTTTCTTAAATTAATTCACAATAATATACATTTTCATTCCGCTTGCCAACACTTCCATTCATCAATTGGAATTTTCATCAAAACTTGAAAACCTTACTAACAAGGTATTCCATGTTCACTTACGAATAGAAATAAATAAAAAATAAAACAAACGAAAAAAAAAAATAACGTCAAAGAAGTGTTTTCATAAAATACTTTCTGAAACAATTTCGGAAACTAATTTTTTGAATTCTCCCGAAAAGTACTTCTGAGAATTATTCCAAAATGAAGAACAAAATCATTCTTATTTTGTGCACATATAAAGAAGAATTTGATAAAAAAAACTACCGAATAGTTGAATTCATTGAACTACAATGAACGAAATTAAAGCAAATACTTTATGCCCTCAACAGATAGAAGACACGAAAATTGGTAAGGATTGAGTGAGGAATCAGCAATGGAGGGTAAAGATTAGGGTTTGGGTTTATACCTTTTTAGATCAAAGGGTATACTTGGTAATAAAAGAAGAAAAAGAGAGTGTAAACAGCAATTAGGGGAATGTAAATAACAAGGGGCTAAAAGAGAAAAAAAAAAAGATTGAGCAATGTGAGAGAAGAGAAATGTACATTAATTGGGACACGTGTGGTGTTATTAGTACTGTTATTAGAGTGGTTGTAGTTTAGGCAGTGGCTGAAAGTTGGTGGTTGCTGCCATTATTATGGTAGTTGTGCCTTTAACAACAAACAAATACAAAATGGGTGATGATGAGTGTTGCTCAGTATGGTCAAAATGGTTCATCCAATTATAGATTCATTTTAATAATTTAACATGTGATTAGTTTAATTTCACTTAAGCATTCAATTAGTGAACTTTTAAGAATATTTTAATGGTCCAATTGTGGTAAAGTTGCTTAACCAATATAATAGTTTTCAAAGTTTTGAAGTACAACTAAAATGATTACTTATATAAATTCTCTTTCATGTGTTTTTCGTGCTGTTCTTGTTTTATGTTTCACATAAAATAAAAACATTTTTAATATATTTTAAAATATTAAAATCAATATATTTTGAAGACTATATAAAAAGAGAATAGGAAAAAGTCAATACATAATAATCCAAATTTGTACAACAAACAAATTGAATAATACAACTTTCCCTATAATCAAATAAAAAAAAGTGTAATTATAGTAAATTTCAATAAACAAAAATATTCTTATATTTATACACTTGACAGCAATCCAACAAGTATGATTTAAGATAATTTACAAGTCATTTTTTTTAATTTAGAAAATAAAAAGCAAACTTAACTAATATTATAAAGATTTAATTATGTCTTTACTCCTCATTTTCGGGTCAAAATTTCAATTTGATCCCTCTTTTTTTAGCTGTCTCAATTAGGTCCCCAATTTAGTTAAAATATCTTAAAATTGTCCTTTCTGTTAAGTTTTTGTAAACGACATTAACTGAATAATGATCTGGCATGGTTAGCCCATGTTGAAATAGTAACAAAGACCACAAATCAATGATGTAGCAACCAAAAAGAAAGTTAATTTAAGAATTAAAAATAAATTGAAATTAGGGTTTGTAAAAAAACTTATTTCTGATCCTTTTCACTTTTTCAGCACGGGTCAACCATGTCAAGTCACTGTTCAATTACAAAAAGGACAACTTTGAGACATTTTAACTAAATTGGAAATCTAATTAAGACGGCTAAAAAAGAGGGATCAAATTGAGATATTTACCCGAAAATGAGGACCAAAGGCATAATTAAACCTATTATAAAATTAGATACTTTTACTTATATTTGGTTAGATAAAATTTTGTAGATTTTGAGTTTGAGTATAAGTTGTTCATTTAAAATACATTTTCTTTAAAGGTTCAACTTAACCTAAACGAAGTTACGTTGTGAAAATTTAACACCAAAATTAAGGCTAAAATATTTCTTTTAGACTTTACAAATCTACATAGTATATACTTGTTTCTAGGATTTAATATGGCATTCACTCAGCCAATCGTGATCAAAATTAAACATATTCTTTGCATATATCATGACCATTATGATTAACCAAGTGACTAGTGGTTAAGAACTTTAAGATATGGCTACTCATATCTAACTATATTAACTTCTGAAGCAAAATTAATCATACCTCTCTATGTATATAATGAACATGAATGAGGATGAACACCGGTGAAAGAAGTAAATTGATATTTTTCTGAAATTATAAACAAGAAGTCACTGATAACTTACTCAAAGTATGGTTAAAGAGCAAGAATGTGTAAAAATAATAAGAATTTTGTCTGACATATATATATATATATATCTAATCCTACTTGATAATGAAAGGTTGATTGTTTGAGTAAAACTTTGATGAGTTCACTTTGTTGGAGGGGAAACATAGGTTCTGAGAGATGGTGACTGAGTGAGAAGATCAGGTGCAATGGTTGTGTTCTGTGCTCCACTCTTCTGCTGCATTCTCCTCCTAGCCAAGTACCCTCTCACCCATGGTGTCACATCCTCGTTGATTTTGATCATAATAAAGAAGATAATGCGGTAGATCACAATCATGCTGAAGATCACACTCAGGTTAATCCACTTTGATCTGTTCACATCAATTTGGAAAACTTTTTCCAAGATGTACTCTCCTGGTATCTTTGGAAGATCTGGTGTCTGGTTGTCAAATATCAAACCCCTCAAATCATTCTGGTACTGACCCTGAAACATTTTTCACAGTTTTTATCATCAAACTGAGATGTAACAACAATATAACAACAGCACATGGCATTCAAGAAGTGAAATGTGTTGCTTCTGTTACCTGCAGTGCCCAGAAGTGGAAACTGATGTATGACATAGGGTAACGCCAGACTGGCTTTGGGATATCATGTGGAAGCCTAAAGTAGCCTGAGACCAACATGAATATGCCCTGAAATTTGAAAAATAGAAAAACAAATCAGGTGTGAATGGATGATCAAGATCAATGGTTTTACAGAATGAATCCTGTTGTGTTGAATTTTCACATGATCCTGCTGTCAAAAAAACCATTGTGTGCAGCTGTCTTCACAGGCATTGTATATGTGCAGATTTATCAATATTTGTGAGCATCTAAAGAGAGGTTAAGACAGCTTGTTTGGTTTTATATTTTGGGTGTGGTACTTTCAAACATGACCATTTCCAAATCCTAATTTCAAATGTGTTAAGAAATGGATTTTAAACCTAACTCAACCATACAAAACTGACTTTTAAGATGAGATTTACACCTAATTCTATCTCCAGTAGATATGTGATCTCCAACAAGATCTGCAATTAGTACTCTTGCATTTAGTAGGTTGAATTTAATAAAACAATGATGGAGAAGGTTGAATTTTGGGTGGTGGTTTAAAGGAAAATATGGCATTGTTTTGGATGGATGTAATTTAATGCACATGTGCATATACTGTGGGAGGAACTTCCATACCTGAATTCCTGCTCCAATAATGATGCCCATGAGGAAGTTGGGGACAATGCTAGCAATTGCCATCATTAAGCTTTCAACCACTGTGACACTGGCATAAAGGCACAGCACGAAGAAGAGGTAATGCCAAAAGCCAGGGTGAAGGCGAACCATGAAGTAGCAAATGGTTCCAGAGAGAAAAGTGATCAAAATCAGGAAGGGCATTGCAGATAATGTGTTGCTGATGACAAATGCAGTGACACCATAGTGACCATTAAGCCTCTCCCTTTGGAAAACCTGTGATTCAAATTGAAAATGTAAGATTTTATACTACATTGTTAGTTGTTGCATGGGGGGCACAGAACATTATTCACCTTCATGTCTTCAACAAATGAAGGGAATCCACCAATTGACATGAAGGTCACAAAACCAAAGACGAAAGATGCACAAGAACCTCTGGCCTGAAATAAAAGGGAAGAAAACACATAAACTCCAAGGCCAAATTTCTTGCAAAACTGTGATACAATGACAACTTCAAATTGCTTTCAAAATGGGAAATAGAAGTACCAGAATAGAGTTGTAGCCTGTCCCCACATTCAAATAAATGGTTCCAATACAGACAGTGACCACAATGTAGATAACAAGCCTAAGCCAGTAGTAGCCAAAGTCCCTTGACATGTTGATGAAGGAACGTTTGGTTAAAGTGTAAGACTGCATCAAGAAACTTGCCTCACTTCCTCCAGCTTCAAGCACTGTTCCCTTCTGCAGAATTCATCATGATCACAACATTCAATAATTGACTCCAGAAAATGAACAAGAAAAAGAGGGTATATACATGTGTGTATTGCATCATTCTTAAGTTTTGTTATTTTTCATCAGTAAGTAATCATTGAAAAGCACTTACAACTTTGGATATCTCATCCACTTTCTGTGTTGCAGCATAAGAGTGCTGAGAAGTGCGGTAGAAATCAATAAGAGTTCTGATTGCTTCAGCAGTAGTGATCCTGTCCAAAGGATCATCACTTCCCTCAAACTACAGAAAAAGTTCAGATCAGACCAAATGTTAGCAGAGGTATGTATGTTGGAAAATAATTGATGAAAAGCACATATTAAAATGTTGAAACTATGTAGAGTGTAATGAAATTGAAAGACAAATTTGTGTCATAAAGAAGAAAAGTTGAATACCCTCAATTTCATGGACCCTTTAAGAGTGGCCTTGACCTTGTCAAAATCAGAATTGATGCACCTGAGGAAATGATCAGAAGGGTTCCTCAAAGCAGGACAAGGGAAACCAGCTTGTGCAAAGAACTGCAGACAAAGTCACTTATATCAGTCATCAAAAAGCTTCATTTCTTTACAACCATTGCTGATTCAAGAAACTATGCATAAAAAGAGAGTAAAAGTGGAATGTGAGTTTGACCTCATATGCCTCTGAAGCCTGTCCAAAATAAACAGTTTTGCCACTAGAAAGCAAGTACAATCGGTCAAATAACTCAAACACTTCACTGCTAGGTTGATGAATAGAGGCTATCACGGTTCTCCCATCCCTTGCCAAGGCACGAAGTGTCTGAGTCACAAAGAATGCTGAAGCACTGCCACAGCGAAAAATTCCAAACTATGACATCATTTCACCAAAAAGAGATGTTTCTACTTTACAAACTTGATCAATAAGAGAGACAGCACAACAACCAAACATTCTCCATCAAAAGAAAGAAATATTATATAATATTGCAACCCCTTTAGAAAAGGTACACACAATTTGATGTTGTGACAATGCAAAACATTATCCAAAAAGACGAAGAAATAACTTCCAAAATCACTTTAGAAAATTGTAGGCTAAAGTTGTATTTGTTTGTTTCTGCATTTTTTGTATAGAGATAAGAACAAATTCTAAGATAAATGATATACAGACAACACATGGCCCCTTATTTATTGCACCACGTTTTTCCTTTCCAAAGATACATAGAAATTTGATCATTAGGAAGAGATAGAATCATGTACAAGACAAGCACACATCAATCAATAGTTACCAAAAGCAGCAACAGAAAAGACAGAATACTCCTTCAATTAAAAAGCTTATTTAACTGTCAATTTAAGAACAATGTTAAAACATCTCTATCTCATATTTTTACTGTTTTAATTTGTTTCAAAATGTTTTTCACTTTAAAAATTAAAAAATTATTAGCTACTTCTTCCGCTGCTATTCTCATTTATTAGTAGTATCCATCCACCTACATACTTAAATGAATTAACTACCACAATCCAACTCTTTTAATAAGGATACCTGTACATGTTAAAAAAAAAAACTATTTTATCAAAGTATAGTAACTGAGTGATTAATTATCTTTTAAGAAAATCTGTTTTCAAAATATCAGATATTAAGAACAAACTTACTAGACCAAGTTTTTCTTCTACATAAATGCCAATTACTTGAAAAGCACAACCATTGGACACAGTTACATATACAGTACATATTTGGTAGCAGTTAATTAGATGGGAATTGACGTGTGATAATTTCATATGTCCATGCAAACCACTTAGGACAAGGAAATTAAATTCACATAAAGTGATGTGTAACAACCTGTCAAGTCCACTGGTTGGCTCATCAAGGAAAAGCAACCTTGGTCTCATCAAGATTTCCAAGGCAATGCTAACCCTTCTCTTCTCCCCGCCACTGATTCCACGCAAGTGCCAATTTCCAATCACTGTGTCTGCACAATCTTGCAGTCCCATTGCAACAATGGTGCTCTCCACCAATGCTCTCTTATCTGCCCATGGCATGTTATCAGGCAGACGCAAACGAGCTGAATATGATATCGTCTCTCTCACTGTTAGGGTACCAATCAAGTTATCATCTTGTGTCACATAAGCCTGGTTAAGTTCATAACACATCATAAAAACCAAGTTAGGAACAAACCCTTTTGCAGAATTAGCATAATAAAGTTGTAAAACCTGACATGGGAAAAAGGGTAACCATATTTAGGTGCTATAATTAAACCAAACCTTAAAAGTTCAAAACCAAAGTGAAGAAGAGTGATGACCTTAATATATATTATCTACTAACTACATTCTTCCAATGAAACATAGACACAGCTACAGCAGCATTTAGTAGGGAGCATTTAGTACATAGACAGACGAGAATGAAACATTTTGTTGTTTTCTTGATGTTAAAATCTATGTATCATCTTTCAAAAAATTATCTTTTTTTTATTCTATTCTGAAGAGAGTTGCCTTGCCAGTGCTACAGTATCTAAAAAAATCCAAATATTTTGATTGAGGTGTTTTTCTGGCCAATAACTGAAAGAGTTGGGTCAAAGAGAGGAATAAGAAAGAAGATCTCAAGGGTACCATAACAAAACCTTTAGAACATATATATATCTAACAGTATTAAATAAATAAAGATCCAATATTATATTCATTTTGTTTGAAAGCATCCACCAAAGACTATATGTTCAGACAAAAGAACCAAAGAGTGCATGTTAAGGCAAAAGAGGAAAAAGACTCACTGCAGTGCCAAAAGAGAGTTTGGCTTTGCGTCCATTGAGAAGGATGGTGCCTGAAAGAAAGGCATTTGCAGCTAGGCGACTAGAAAGTGCATCAAGAAGAGTAGATTTTCCAGAACCTGAGGGTCCCATGAGAGCAGTGAAGGTTCCTGGTTCAGCATAACCAGTTAGACCCTCCAAAACGTTTTGTGTCTCACCGTTGCTGAGAGTGACCATCACTGTCAGATCCTTCCATGTGAGTCTTGCTGAGACATCTCCGATGATCTCTGAGTTGGCCTTCTCTCTCCAAAGGGTCTCACTGAGAGGACTCAACCCTGGTAGGGTGGAACCATTTCCTGAAGGCCTAGCTGTTGCTTCTATCTCCATACCAGCATGTGTTGTTGCCTCAGAGTTTCTCATGATGCTTAACTTTCTTCAAACCTCTCACACACACTCACCTTTTAGGCTTCAATACAATATGGTCCAAACTCTCCAAAAGAGTTTGGCGGTACTGATCAAATCGGATCCACCAAAAGAGAAAAAGGGTAGGAGCCAAATTCAAAAGCCAAGCAGTGAAAGCTATAGAATATGTGAGTGTATATATATGAGGAAGTTACTATGATAGAAAAACCAAAAGGGGACAATAGGATAGGAGGGAGAGAAAAGTGTGAGTGGTGAAATGGGAATGGTATGATTGGGGAGTTTTGACTGAAAGAAAGGGTTTTTTTAAGAGAGATGATGGCTCATGCAAAAAGAGCCTTGTTGTGGAGTTGAGTTGCATACATAGATTTGTTGCAACTGTTGAAAGGTTTTGTAAGCTGTTGCTATGAACAAGAGGAAGTGATTGGAGCAAAGGGTGTTATATATTCTGATCCAACTGATGCAAGCGATGACGAACACAATTACAGCTACAACATGAACATGGTATGATATGATATGATATCTACTACTACATGCTACTCGTTGTTTGGGATAGCTCAATTCTCGATGGAAATATTTAGGGAAGAAGCAATAAGTTTCAGCCATTATATGGAAGCAATGAATTAATGGGTGCAGCTAGTTGTTGGTAGCTACATTTATTGCCAAACCGACCCCCATTTAACCCTGAGGCTGAAGGATCTGTTCATATTACGTGTGTGTTTTTCAACTTTTCCCTCTCATCACACACACACACACACCCTTTCTTTTCTTCCATTCTCATCTCATTTTCATTATCATAAACGTTTATACAAACACTTTTTAGTACACCATTATGAATAACTTTTGTTATTAAGTCTCACTCATCACTGTAAAAGAGTCCCACTAAGAAAACTTATTAAAGGTTAGAACTTTCCTTCAGGTATGGTAAATTTGGCATAAGAAATGCATTGGAAATTACAATTAACAATGTTTTCCAATAAAAAAGGATTAAAGAGTGCTCCATACGTTAAAAAAATGAGATTTTTTTGATGCCCTAGTGAGATAGAAATGTGATGGTGTGTGGGAACATGAGCGTAATTAATTTGGCATGCCCGGAAAGGGTTTCTTTGATGGTAAGGAAAAAAAGCAGCAATGGTGGAAAGATGAGATTTTGACTGAGAGAAGGGTATCCACGTGAGATCATGGATGGGACCAATTAATACTCATCGACTTGTATTCATGAATGAACATTGGCCATCCTTGTCATTTGGTTACAACTTACAAGGATAATTCATTCATTCTCATTAGTACTACAATTATTTTATTTTTATTTTTTTAAATTCTTATTAGTTGGGAAGGAGTTGGGAGAGGAGAATTGATTAAAAGGATATAAATGATGGATAACAAGAAAAAAAAAATGCTAGGTACGAGTAGATACGTGTCATGATGTAAAAGAAAGTTATTCAATTCTAGTACACCATCTTCCTTTTTATAATTATTATTATTATTTTGTGAGAAAATATTAATTGTAACGAGATATTTATGTTGCTATTACGAGAGACCTATATAGTAACATACTCTTGAAGATATTATTTTTTTGTTATTGAGTTCCCATCAAATCATATAGTTATTCGTGTAATAATACTCTGAAATTTCGCCGTTTTTTTTAATTAAAAATTATTATTATTATTATTATATATAATTTTTCTACTTTTTTATAATAATCACTTTAAAAATTATACTAACAATTATTGTTAACTGATTGACACGGAAGTATTTGAATGCAGACATTTATTTTTCAACTTTTTTTAATTAATGTGCAAAAAATAGATATTAACACTACTTATTTTAAGAGTTGTTCTCTTAGATTTGTTTTATGAAGATGAACTAAATTGATGAGTGAAAGTCAAAGTCGATGTGGGAAGAGGCGTATGCATTCACGGTTAAGGACCGCCATACCTTCCACACGTGAGTTAGGTATATGGGAAAGAAACTACTAAAATGTAGGGTACGAGTTAGTGATTTTATATATTTTTCTATGATTAAATTATAATTATTATTACTTAATAGTAGTGTATTTTTTGAATAAGTTTATTTTAAGTATTTTTATAAACTTTTGCATCTTATTTATACTGACATTTCAAAGTCTATTAGTTATTTGTATCACATAAAAATTATTAAAATAAAAATAAATAAATAAATATAAAGTAAGATAATCATATCAAATTTATGATAAAAAATATACTTCACAAAACATAAAAACTCAAAAACTCAAATTAAATGATTATTTTCAAAAAAACATAACAACTTTAAATTACATATGTTAATAGTGTATTTTATTCATGATTAATTTTTGTTTAACCATGTTTAGTATTAAGAAGTGAATTTAACTCTAATTTACTTTTATTTATTTTTATAATTTATTTGTAAGAAGAGATACTTTCATTAATATATCATAATTTGGTCATTTAGTCCATAACAAGTGACACAATAAAAGAAATAAGTGACACGATATATTCAATAAACACTATAAAAAATTATTAAATAATAATTAAAATTAAAAAAAAACTAATAATTATATTAATTAAGTTATCATTTTATAAACTAAAATTTATTAATATTTAATATTTACTTTTAATAAAAAGTTATAATTCATTTGTAAATTAGACTTTAAATTAACCTCTAATAATAATTTTTTTATTAAAACAACTATAATATCGTATTAAATAACAAAATTAAGTATTAAATAATAAAATTAAGCTTATTAAAATATAAATATAAATTAATTTATTGATCAAATATTTATTAGTGAATATATTGTTAGCATATATATTGTATTATATATTTCTAGATATATATAGATATAAAAAAGTAATAGTGATGAGTAGACAAAATAGGCAAAAGATAATAAATTGATTCATGGAATTCTTAGTTGGTTCATAAAGTAAGACAATGAAGGAGGGTAACATTTTAATTACCGATGCGTACGTTAGGACTTGTCGACTTTATTGTTGAGAGTAACACTTGTCCCTTCCCTTCTCTCTCTTTCCAAACCAGAATGGGACAACTTTTTACATTCATGCTATAACAACGTTTCGCTCTTTATAAATCAATAATTAAAACCCTGTGTCATGAAAAATAAGGTTAAAAGTTTTTTTAATAAATTAATTTTTTAAATTTATTTCAAGATTAAACATTTTTAATTGTTGTTTAGTGGAGGTTCAAACTTCATATTCAACCCTTGCTGATTTGTTCCAACGCTTCATTTCACGCACTGTGTTATTAAATGTATGTATAATATAACACCAACATTGTCACATCAATGATACGTTGTCATAGTGCTTCTCATCATATAACACTATTTTCTTTATTTATATATATATACTATTCAAAACACGCGCATGTCACACTAGTTATTCGCATTAAATTTATTAATTATTAATAGTTTCTTCTTTAAAAAATTAACATTTTTTTTAAATAATTATTTTCTCTCTTTTTACATAATTATTTTTATCTAATTAATTCTTATTCAAAAAGATAATAACGATTATATAACATGGATTAAGTATCCTCTCTCTTCCTAATAGAAATGATTTTTAATATTTGTTTCTTGCGACTAAAAAAGTTTTCATAAATTAATTAAGAACATTTTTATCAAAAAACAATAATTAATTAAGACTGAAAAAGAAACCCCTAAATGCATTATAAATATTCTAAAAAGTATGTTATGCTCGCATGAAGGCACTGCATTTAGAGTATATTAACAGTTTTGTTTTCCTATTAGTTATAATTTGAGGTGTTTTTTTTAATTAAAATTATGTGAAATTTGTAATTAAATACATAATTTGAACCATTGCTTATAACATAATATTTATCAACTGTCCTGTTTCTCATAATTCCGGCCCCATTTCATGGCCCAAATTCACAAGTGTATAACTGAAATTTTAAAAATAAATAGGGTGTAAGAAGAAAACATGAAGGTGCAAAAAAAAAATTCAAAAGATAGGAAGAAATTTTCAAAGGGGACTTTTCTCTACATCTCCGACCTTTCAATGGTTAAAATTAATTTTTTTTTTGTCTCATTTCTCTTATTTAATGCCTGATACCTTAACATACTATTAGTTAAAATTTATAAAATCATGAAAAATACTATTGATATCCGTAACATGCTCAAATAGAAGAGATGACAGAGAAAATTAATTAATTTTAATCGTTGAAAGTTAAAGGACTAATTGGAAATTTTAAAAGAAATTGGATGCAGAAGAATGGGTTGAAAGATGGTAATATAAACAGTCAAAGGTTTGTATGACACTATTTGGGTTCAAGAATAACAGCCCAACTTAAAAGAAAAAATAACATTCCATAAGATCTAATTCCTTGTCTCTTATAAATATTTTTATCAACATTATTTCCTTTTAAAATGGATAGTTCATAATGTATTTGTATTCTTGATAACCCACTGAAATTTTCTAAAATTCGAAAAAAATTAAATACCCCATTCTAAATTACTTAAAAAGTGTTGTGTAGTTTCTGGTCAAGAAAAAAAAAAGTAAATTTAATTTCACTTTATTTTCTTTCCTGCTTATATCTTAATAGAGAAATTAATGAGAAGTATTTTATAAAAAAATTATGATTTCTTTAGAATTATTTGATACAAACGTTATAAATATTTATATACTTACTGATATAATATACTTTTATAATATCTATAATATTCTTTACTTAGTTTTGCTTAAGTTTTATAAAAATGTGCATTCTATATGTAATTTAATATCATAAAATGGATGAAATTTATATCTATTTATATATAATATTGCTAATTAATGTAAGATGTTCAATAAATATATATATATATATATATATATATATATATATATATAAATTCATATTTCCTATTAATTTTGTTTTGAATTTTTTTTAAGGAGATACATACAAATTTTGTTGTGAAAAAAAAATTGTAAGAAATTACAACTAATTTTTTTATAAAATATTTTGTATAAAATATTTTTCGCAACAAATTTTGTAAAAAATACTTACAAATTTTATATTTTTGTAGGAAATGATTACCTACGGAAGAATTATCTATCAATTAAAATTCTTAGAAAAAATGACAGAAAAAATTATTTTCTTACAAACTTTTTTTCCAAATTTACAAGAAAAATTTTATGTAATATGATAATTTCTAATATATATATATATATATATATATATATATATATATATATATATATATATATATATATATATATAATCGAAAGTTTAAAGTATATTAAAATCGTGGCAATATTTATTAACTACCATGCTAGCCAATAAGTAAAACACAATTGTTCTTTAAATCAGAATGGTAAGAAGTTTCACTAATTAAAAGGCCTTTTTTTAACATCAAATAATTCAATAGAAGGACGTGACTTTTTAAGTAATTTTTTTGTTTATCTTAAGCAATGATTTCAAAATCAGACTAGTCATTAAACTAATGAAAAGTAAATTTAAAGTTTCAATCGGCATAGAACAAATTTAAATGAAATATTGTCATTCTATTTTTTTATAAAATAATATCATATAAGAAGCAATATTAATAAGATAATTAAGAACGATATATATAAATTTATGTTTTACATAACTAAAAATTTAGGCTTTACTTTTAAATAACATAAGTTGTAACTTATAACAAAAGTAAGTCATAAAAAATAAAAAATAAATAAATATAATAACAAAATTTAAGTTTAAGAATAATAAATAGAAGTCGTTAGTAACTATAATTGCCTTAAGAAAATAATGGTTAAAAAAAACACGGTCAATAATGTTTTCGGAAAAGATAACGTCTTGGTTTTTATGTATCGAATGATCAAACTTTATTTAAAACAAAAATTAGTCAAAAATTAAGCAAAATTAGGTGATTTTTCCTGAAAAAGTATTATTAAATTCGTAGCCATTAATTATATATGGATTTAAATGAAAAATTATTTTTAGAAAATCACTTTCAATAATTATTTTTAAATTACACTTAAAAGTCAATTAATTTAATCCATTTGACTTTGTTAGCCACATGCATACACCAAATTCATTATATGATTTACGTTTTTTATTAGTTGAACAAAACATTCATAATTTTATTGATATTTGTTAGAAACTTGATACATTATTTTTACTAAAGTCTCCTCTCTTTTTTTATCATATTGTTCTTATTGACAAAAACTGGAACTTTAAATTATTCTCTATATATATTAAATGAAAATTCTATTATGCATGCATTCCGCATGTTGAAATAAAGATTTAAAAAGAAATGACCTTTCTCTAAATTGTCGTCATGATGCTTTTACCATTTTCCTACAGTCAATTTTACTTAGAATAATAGATTGCGATTTAAATAGTTAATTATTTAGAAAAAAATTATAATATTTGATACAAGATACTTACATAATATAATATTATTAGATTGCATATATGTTATTATAGTCTCACATCATTTAGATATTGAAGTTAAACACAATTTAAATATTTTTTATTCCATTTCAAGTTTCAGAGCGAACAATATTTTGGATATGTGACCGTTGATCCTAATTAGTCTCTTAGAGTCAGACTTACAGTCGGAACATTGATGTTGTCTATGGAGACGACAAATTCCCTTGCTCTTGACCGAAGGACTTGTTCTAGTATCCAATATACTTCACCTGATATACTTTGAAAATACGGTCATTGATCTTAACGATGCGGTCAGACTTGTGATTGGAACAAAAATTAAGTAAGATGAATCACAAAGCAATTAATGTATTTATGCAAGTTTATAAAGATAAACTAGCTTGGAAAAAAGTTTACCATAAATTTTTCTCTTTTTTATTTTTGTGCATCTAATTATTTTTCATATTATTTATATAAAGAAAAATTAATATAAATTTCTTTTCGTTTATTATTTGTTATTTTTATTATCTTCTCAACATATTATTTAGAAAAAAGTGTATCATTCTAGTAATCAATTATGTGGAATAATACTGTTATATTATTCGTAATTGAATGACGAAACTGTCATGTAAGTTGCATCTACTCACCTTACCGAGCCAAATTTTATATTTTCAAGAAATTTTGTACTTTGAAAATTAAAGTCGAGAGAATATACAATTTAATTTAATGAAATATTGATAGTTTAATAAATTTTTGTTTATACACGGTGTAAATTTTCTACTTATTTTTCCTCTTTTTTCACACACTTTTACTTAATTAAAATAACCAAACTTCCCATTCTAATTATTTTCTTTCTTCTTCTTTTTCACTCCATTTCTAATTATAAAATTTCTCTCTTTTACTTTGTAAACTCAACAATGTTGGGGACCTATACAAAGGTACTCTCAATAATAAAAGTTTTTTGTTGTTGGAAAAAGAAAAGATTAATGCATAAAGAGTTGAAACAAAAATCTTTCTTTTTTCTGTTCATCATAGAAAGTAGCCTTTAGCGTGGGTCTCTCTATTGGCGTGTGGACCACCAACTATGCATCATTGAAGTGTAGCCCAATTCTTTATTCATTAATTTAGGTCCAATTATAAGTACCACCACATCACTAATTTAATAAAACAAAAAAAAAAAAGAAAAAATCTAGCCATATATTTTATTTTAGCATGATCAATGTGCCTAATTACAATTTATTTAATATAATTCAAATTTATAACACTTGTGTCTAAGATTTATATTTTTTTATTGGTTTATGTTGGCTTGGTTTAACATTTGTACACTTTATTTGGATACAGTCATATTATGTTTACAAAGAAACGAAGGCATGAAAATATTAGTTATTGGACTCTGAATTACTTGTTGGTTTTTTTTGTGTTGTCTTCTGTTCAGTATTAAAAAAATATTATTTTGGTACTTTAAAAATAATTTTAGTATATTTTAAAATTTTAAAATTAATGAGCATAGGTGTATTTTGAAAACACAAAACAACATAGAAAAACAATATAAAATTGATGTTTGGATTTGTAAATAATTGCAAAGATGGAAAGAGGGAGGAGATATTAATCATGGATTTTACTTACAAATAAAAATATTTACATATCTTCAAAATTTCACTTCATATACCTAAGAATATTAAATACAATGGTATCAGAATTGTGTTGTTTTATTTATTTAATTATGGTCATACTTCATCTTCTAAAAATATAATTAAGGACATTCTGGTAACTGGGTATATAACATAATTAATTTTAATTTTTTTTTATGTTCGTCAATCAAATCAAAGCACCAACTTTTCACTCGTTTATACTTCGTTTCTATTAATTCAAACATCTTCATTTCACACATTTTCCTTTCATTTATTTCTCTTTTCATCTCTACCAAATCTAAATAAAGTATAAAAAAAAGTTGTCTATTCATATCTCTTTACTTTTATTGTTTTAATCTTTATTATCAATATCCTAATATGAACATAGAGTTAATTAAATCTAAATCCAAAATCTAAAATAAAAAATAATGAATTTTTTCAAAGCAAAAAAGTAAATAAAAAATTATAATCTTATAATGATGAAATAAATTAAGGACAGGGGGTACAATCAGTAAAGAAACTTATTACTTCAATTGGCGCATCTTTTGATTAGTGTTATGATTATTTAGGTATTGTAGCCTTAGTCTTTTAAAATTTTGGACAATTTCATTTTTGTCTTCCATCTTAAAGTTATTAATGTTTAGGAAACACATAACTATTGAGTAAGAAAATTTAAAATCACATTCTTAAACTATTCTAAAATATTTCCTATTAATTTGAATTTTGTTGGTTAGATTGGAATAACTTAATTTTGCGAATGGATGTGTATCTAAGTCCATGTATTATATGGTTTTGGTTTGATCTAGGTAAGCACACATGTTGAAATATAAATAAAGTTGTGATTTGGATAGTAAAAAGCAAGTTGAATTTGACATATATAAAACTAGTTAGAATATATATAAGTAGTTGCATTGAAGTGGACATTTTACAAATTGATATTTTATTTTATTCTACGTATATTGTTTGAATGTTAAACATGGACATGCAAAACATAGAAAATATTAAAAATTAACACAAACCAAAAGTTTAGCTTTTCGTATTTGACAAAACGAGTCAACGTAACTTTGTCACATATATAGAACCATAATTTCTCAATGATTACTTTTGAGATGAAAAATATAAATCCATCAAGAATTCCAAGAACAATAAAACATCTTTGGACTTAAAGGATTTTTATCTACATCTAGGAACAACATAAATACGATCAAGGTAATCATTAGAATCATTGATTAACAACGACCCTTGTTCATGATTAAAAACGCATGCAAGTGGAAGAATGGTCATAAGCAATAAAAACCAAAAATAGACAAAAAAAAAAAGAAGCTTAAACTCAACTTGAACGAAGAAACTGATCAATCCAAATTCAAGAGTTCATTGCGAGATCCTTCGTACGGTCTCATATCTTCAATCAAACAAATAGAAGATGAAATCTCTAAAAAAGAAGTCAGATAACTCTACCAAAGTGGTTTATAGCAAAATTGTGTGTTTAAAATAATAAAACTCATTTATAACAAAATTATTTATACTCACTTTTTAATATTAAAATAATCAAATTTTACTATTTTTAAATTACTTTAACTTTTAAAATACTATTTTCTAAATTTTTACATGGTGATGATGGTTACAATGATTATATAATAAATGTGATGTGTTATGCACTTAGGGGATTTAACTATATTTCAAATTCTACTTATATATTCAATTCTATAAACAAAGATATGTAATGAATCATATAGATAAGAGTAAGAAATAGTGAGAATAAATAAAATTGAGTTTGTGTCTGAATGTTAACATAACTTATATTATCAATCGAAATTTAGTTTAACTTTATATTCTCATTGTGATCGATAGTCCTAATATGGTTAATTTTATAGAATCAAATGCAAAAGGAGCTTGTGGAACTTTTATTACATGTTAACATTTAACATATAGGTAAAACGCATACAAATTAAAAATGCGATAATAAAATATGTAAAAAAATGATGTTCAAATTTAAAAAAGTAATAACCGAGGATAAAATGTTTTATTAAACAAAAAATTGAAAGTAACTGGAAATAAAAAAAAGAAAAAGAAAAAGAATAAATTAATAGAATTTACTTTTTTATTTTACTGAAACAAATCTGTTTCAACCCAATCTAATGTAGTTTACTTACTTTTACTCTTTTTTCTGCATTGCCACTGAAAAGGAATAAAAGTGATTAAGTAGATGACAGATGTGTGTCTTTATCATCACTCTTACACAATTTGTCGTTTACTTTTTTCTCTTTTGTTCTATTCTTTGCTCTCATCTCTTCGTGGCACCATTTCTTCAAACTAAAGGACCACGTGTTTTACGATTTTTTATTTTTTTCTTAACACTTTTTCTTCTCTTCTTTTAAGAAAATCAATCAAGTTTTTCTTATAGGAGTTTCTGGAACTGAAATTACAAATTAATTGAAAATACAAAAAAGTTAAAAACAACTGAAATTTCACAGTTTCATATTACATAATCTAACATAAATAATTCCATGTGTGTATGATTTAATTTAAAGTGAATATCCCTTTAGAAAGTTCAATCTAAAATAAATATATTCATAAATTACTTAATATTTGATAACTAAATTTCTGTAGTATGGAATTTGAAATAACTATATTTTCATACCAGTTAATTTAATTACATGTTATTTAAGTAATAATATTTTCTGATTCTTTATGTAAAATAAGCATATTTATGATTTATGTATTTAAGAATAATCATATTTTCGAATTACCTAGTAAAAAAGAATTATCCTTTTTAATTATTTAATTTAAAATAATCATATTCTTATTTTACATAATTTAAAATAAGTATAAAACACACAATAGACAAGATAAGATAATTTACAAATAAAGTTAATCAAAAGCAAGTAAGTCATATCACATTCACTAAAACACAAATATAATCCATGTTTATACACACATAACAGTTGACATTAAACTCAATTATCTGGATACATGCTTTTGATGTAGAATTCACTGGAGGTGTACCCTTATGATGGTTCCTAGACTTTGTAGAGTCTAGCCTCAATGGGTTATAACTTAATCATACAGAAGGTTAATCCACTTCACGCCTAGGACCAAATAACAAGTCCTAAAATTAGGATATCTTGTGACTCTCACCACATAACTCATTCTACTCTATTTGAGAGTGAATGATTATTAGAGTTCATGATACCTCCTTCTTGACATCTCCTATATCAAGGCATACACTAACGATACCATCACCACGAATTTTCTTTGAAACTCTTTAAACATCATCACTTCACATACTCACGCATCATTCAACATAAACCATCATCTTACATATTCATAACAACATATTCACTTCAATTTACAATTATTGAAAGCCATAAAATATGCTTAGCATCAATTATAGAACATTTAAAAACAAGAAAACAGGTAAAACATACAACACACCAATTTACAGCAAATCATCCATCTTAGTTCACATTCATCAAGTACCAAAAATCAATTTTATAAATTCCTACACATTGAGTGCCTAATTATACCACAATAAGTGAAAACTTTCTTGGAATTTGAGGGTTGAGATTTATAGCCTTTGGACTTCTAATTTGGAAAATCGTGTTTACGATAGCATACATTTTCTGTATGGCCACTTCTGCCATAAAAGGTGCATGAAAAAGTGGAAGCAGCATTGGCAGAAGCGGTGGTTTAGTGTTGGTGGTCCAACGAAAGGACTAACTTTTTCAGCGAGTATATTGGGTCAGTTGTAGTGCAACAAGGTCGAATCCACAAGGAGGAAATGATGACTAGATCAATAGTCTACAATTGACTCAAAGTTTGGCAATGGAACAATAAATGAATTTTGGTTTTTTATATGATTAAGTTAAACTAAATAAATATATGAGAGTAGGACGTTGGAATTAAACTTGACCTCTTAACTTCATCGTATTGACCTCTAATTATCTATATATTATGTCCATTATCTTAGTGTTCATGGAAGTACGCTTACTTGTAGAACTAACCTTATGTTTGTGCTTTATAATCTAAAGGTGTCAGACGCATATGCCAAGGAACATGATAATGCAGGTGGAAGAACCCTTGCTTTGAGAACAAGACTCTTTACACCAATTGAGCCCGCATATCCATGTCTAGCATATGCCAAGGAACATGATACTTGATTGGATCTAAACATTAGACCATATGTCTCTGCATCTAGTGCTGATGAGGTGCGATGATTGGCAAAATCACCATGGAGTGAAATACAAACCAAATAACCAACACGTAAAACAAGAACACAATAGATATATAATCAAGTGCAATACAAAGAGAGTCTATAAGTTGCATTTAATCCCAACTATGGGGGAATTAGATACTCATGATGATGAATACAAGATGAACATGGAGAAGCATCCTTCCTTCCATATCCTTTACAAATTATTTACTAGGAACTATACTAATATAAATGTTTCTCTCTATAGACTACACTACAAAACTAATATAAGATAGCATCTAAAATCAACATCCTAAATCAGCATGAAAATAACAGGGGTCATGCCCTATATTTATAGAATTTCGAGTGCTACTTTGGCTTCCAAATCTTGAAGTTTAGCCATGGAGGTTTTCTTCCAAAGTGGGTTTCTTCCCAAGCTTGGGCATCCATCTTTTGCAGGTCAGCAATGGAGGTTTCCCTGTCATAGAGGCTTCCTATTCGTGCTCAGCTTCAAATCTGGAGCTTCATGTTTCTTTGTAGTGAAGTTTTCTTAGAATCTAACTTAAGCGCCAAATTCCACTACTCAGCCGCAAGCTTAAAATTTAACTTTTCAGTTCATCTTTCTGGCTTGAGCTGCAACTTTTGGGGCTCAACACCAACTTTATAATTTACTTCATTTTACTTGCAAAACAGCACAAAATGCATTAAATTCCATTTTTTCTCATTTCTCACTACATCATTCTATAATTATGTAAAATTAGGACAATTCTAATGATTTTTAAATAGATTTAGTACAAGATAAGTGTTTAGATGATATGCAATTTAACTAATAATTGACACTTATCATTCAGTAGAAGTGGTGGAGTGGGATGCAATAGTGGGATTTTTGTTGATGTTGATAGTGAGATGAGGGTTGGATATTTGTCTCTCTTATTGCATGATGAAAGAGAATATCTTTGGGATCAGTGGCATAAGTTCCATTAGTAGAATGTGAAATTTGACACTGTTGAAATGATCATTAAGCCCACGAAGAAATTGCATGACTCGATCTTCTTGTCTATGTTGTATGATGACATAAAGAGCTTGGTAGGTACATTTTGTTGGACAAGTGCAAAGAGAATCAGACCAGAAGTTTTCCAATTCATCCCAAATAACGCGTAATTTGGTAAAATATTCAAAGACATAAAGATCTCCCTGGTTGAGAGTGGTAGTGCCAAGTTGCAAGTCAAATATGCAGGAAAGATCACCATGAGAAAATATGTGTTTGAGGTCATTCTAGATATCAATGGTGTTGTCTATCCAAAAGATGTTGTGACGTATAAAGGTAGAAATAAAGTGAATTAACCAAGAAGCCACCATATTGTTGCATTAATACCAAGTAGAAAAATAGGGATGACTTTTTTCAGGAGGGGTGATGGTGCCAAGGTTGAATTCAACTTTTTTTTCTTGGTAGAGAGTGTTGTTATATCCGATCTGCTCAAAGAATGGTAATTGGTTGTATAAAAGGGAGGGGCAACCAAAGGCGTAGCAAGACTTTCACTAGGATGGAAGAGAAGATAACTTGGAAGAGGGTAACGGTGACAATGGAAGAAATTGTGTCTACCATAGAAAGAAAAACAAAAGGACAAGGAAGACAAAAGAAAGAAAGAAAAGAAAGAAAGAAAGGACAAAGATGATACATGAACATGTCTTCAGATCAAGAAATTGAAATGAAAAGGCCTAATACCATACTATGCTTTCTGCAATTTACCATTAACAAACATACGAGAGCTAGTCATACCTTTCAAGAACATTGGCTAAATATGGTACTTGATGTTAAGATGCAAAATATGACAAACAAGCAAGGGGGAAAAAAGCAAGAGAAAGAATAAAAAAACTGAGAAGAAAATGATATTATTGATATGATTCTTAAGTTACAAGAGATTGGTACGAAGAAAAGAAAATAAAAAATAAAACAAAATAATTATCATAATTGTAGGAGCATTGAGCACTTTATAAATGACACTAGACGTAGGAAAAAAGAACTAGAAAAGATTAGAAATAACTAAATATTATATAATCTTTAATAAGTAAAATCTCTTAAATGAGACAATTATAATAATAATAATAATAATAATAATTATTATTATTATATTAAGAAGAAAAAACTGTATAAACCATAGGCGATTTAACACAAATCACACTATTCTACAAAACGTGCAAGATGTAATATTATCATATCATATTTTCTTCTATATCCGTACAACTTCAAAAGATTTTCTACCAATTCTTAGGGTTTAATATTTTAGTCTTCAAAGCACACAACCACGTGTCGCTGTGTGGGGACCATCGACGTGTCAATTTCAAACACGTGATTTTGTTAATTATATATTATTGGTACCACTTTCGCATGAACAAATCATGACAAATACATGTAGCCATAAAATATGATAATCATATCTAAAATAATTATTTTATTTACATTTAAAAAGTAAAAAAGATAGGTCCGTCCATATATGAGCATATCAATTACTTGAAAAACTAGAAAATAGGTCCAAATATATACCCTCGTACTTAATTTGTATATATGAATTTCAATAACTACTCGAAATTTTTTGAAGACCAAGGAGTGTGCAAATAAAACTAATTACTCCATATTAAATCCAGCCCATGGATAAAATGTATAAAGTAAACTAAAAAAATTAAATTAAAAAGAAAATAAATTAAACTCATTTTTGTATTCAATGAAGTTTGTCATTGTTTGAAACAATTGTCTTCACCAATTGCTTTATGTGGACACCCTAATTCAATTGTTTTATTTTTTTTTTTATCAAAACATTGTTTTCATCATGATGTAAACAATTTCGTTAAGTTTCATATGTGCCATAGAAAATTATATTACACTTTATCTTTTGTAAGAAATAATTGTATGGATAAAATTCATCTACCTTTCCTTTCATAAAAAAATATTACACTGTCCTTTAATAGATACAAATACATTGCAATCACACAGTTGATATTTATGCACGTTTGAAAAACTATTTTTTAATATTTTTATTATAAATTATTCCCCTGTTGAACATTTTTTATTATCCTTTATAATATACTAATAACATTTTTTTACAATATTTACTAGAATTGATCTAGCAGTGGACATTTTGACTATTATTCTTAATTTTGAATTTAATTATTAACTGAAAAAATGAATATAACTGTTGTCATAGCATAAAAAAAATTCTCAACTACTAAATTGATATAAAGATGGACCAATCAACTTAACTAAAAAAAATCATATTTATTGGTTCTCTTTCATGTTTTACTTTGTTTTGTTTGATGTGTGGGTATTATCAGAATCTTTTATATTACATGAATTTCTTTTTTTATAAATTTGTTAAAATAATTTGTAAAACAAAAATATATTTTTGTTATTATTTTAAGAATTTTAATTGATAAATAACTTTTTTGCGTTTAATTATTTTTTACAAAATTATAAAATTTACAAGTATTTTTTACAAATTTTTTGGCAAAAGTATTTTGTAGAAAATATTTTGTAAAAAATATTAGTAACAATTTTTTTTAATTTTTTTTCATAATATGCTATTTTTTACAAACAAAATTTAAAAACAAAATTGGTAAAAAATGTAAGTTTTTTTAATAATATATATATATATATATATATAACTCCAAATGTAATAAATAAATATACATTAATTTCTATATTATGTTATTAATTTATTTTTTATTTGTAATTGGTAAAGCGAAAAAGCGAAAAGAAATAAAAATCACATTTATTTGGTTCAGTCTCATGTTTTACCCTTTAAAAAAAATTGCAAATATATTAAAGCTATATTAATTTTTATATTGTTCTTAAGTTGTTTGACTTGTATTTGACAATTGTTAACTGAAAAATTAAAAATAATCACATTTATTTGGTTCCATTTCATTATATTTTAAAAAATTGCAATATTGATTTTTTTTCTTCTGGTATTTGATATCAATACGTTAGAAATAAACTTTAAGCCCAATTCAACTCAACAAAATAAGGATTTATAAGGTGAAGTTTGCATCTCAAAACAGATATCTCGTTCTGATACAATATTAGAAGTGAGTTTTAAGCTTAACTTAACCCTACAAAATCGATTTGTAAGGTAAAATTTGTACATTATTTATATATTATAAAATTATCTTATCTCTAAAACAATATGCAAATTATCATCGGAATTAATATAATATTCTAATAAAAATTTTAGCCACGTGTTAACATAATATTAATAGTCTAAATGACTTGGAATATAATATAAAAAATGGGATAAATACATTCAGTGCTGCTGTAAACAAATTGTCTTTAATCACTTTTCTATTTGTTTGACATAATTTGAGATAAAATATATAAAAAGAAGATTTATGCAAAAGTTATATTTTTGTAAACTTTGTTGTTGAATATAGTTTATAGAAGAAAAATCTCAGATAACATGACAAGTGACTGAGTTATCAACCATACCAAACAATGAAATATTAAATATTTTGAGTTAAGAAAGGATCCAAAATTTATTCAATCATAGACCCAGCAAGAAGTGAATTAGGAAGATTTGAGCATCACTTTGTCCATTTATTCAATAAATGAAAGGTTGACTTTAGGAGTGAAAGATTGAGGCAAGAGACAGACACAAGACCTAGGTTAAAAGCACAATGTCAATGGACTCACATGCACGTGATAATAATTGAAAAGAAAAATAATTATTGAACACATATTTCTTTTTCATCATTTTATTAAAATAAAATCAAGATAATTGTGATAATTATCGTTAACTCAAATTTCAGATTATGTTGACTTCAAAATTATTATTAAAATAAAACTTAATAACACATAACAAACATGCAAGTATACACACAAAACATAATGTATATATAAACATGGAAAGAAAAGTTCCTCCACCTTCCACCATGGCCTCTTCCCTGACATCATTATTTATGGGGTCATCTCATAACATTTTAGAAGTCTATAACATAATATTTTTCAAATTAATATATTATATTATATTATATATCTTTTCAACGATTTAAATATTTTACCATTAAACTAACAATTTAGTTAATAAAATAACAATTATATATATAATAAAATTAAAAAAATTTGGGAATCATGATCCCTGTGATTAAGAAAATCCGACGGTATTGTTGGTATTGGGCTCCCTTCCTATGTGGAGAAAAGGCCCAAAATTTGAGAAGCACATGTCTCACTTAACCTAGTGGAAAAGAGACTATAAAAAAAGAGAGAGGCAGAACAATAGAGTGAGAATACACTGAAAGCCCTAACACATAGAGGGAGAGATAGAGGGAAAATTCTGTTCACGTTTTTCATAGAGCTGTTGCAGTAAATTCGGCGCTGCGGATTCGTTCACCGTTGGATCGGGCTGAAATTTTTACAGCAGGTTCGGAACTCATTGCTCTTCATTCTGACCGGTCGGATCTTTGATACGAGGTCTGAGTTGGGAGA
>Ga0209589_1002182_pt1 | contig 33555 bp, 19 predicted proteins | sample CowpeawhiteBW_FD_187525 | JGI IMG/M metagenome (GOLD analysis project Ga0209589, IMG submission 187525) | Root nodule microbial communities of legume samples collected from California USA - Cow pea white BW (SPAdes) (version 2) | ecosystem: Host-associated > Plants > Roots > Nodule | place: USA...
AAAAATATATATATATATATATATATATATATATATATATATATATATATATATATATATATTTTAATTTCAACTTAACAAATATGTTTTTACTTAATAATAATAATAATACTAAAACTAATAATAGTAATAATAACTATATTTTATTTCATACTAAGTTTAATAATAGGGATAAATCTATAATCTAATAATTTAATATATTAAAACATTATTTTAAATCATATCATTAACAAATTTTCATAAACTTTACTTTTAATTTCTTGACTTTCATCTCTTCGTTCCTTAAAATAAACAATCTCACCTTCTCCTATGCATTTCTTCAATTTCATTCCCTCACTCTCCCTCAATTCCATCTTTAAAAACAAATATTTTGTGTTAAAAGTTATGTCAATCGGTTATGTGTGAGTTGAACTCATATCTCATTGGTATCATGACTTTTTAATGATTTTTTTTTAAAAGACCTTTAAAAAAATAATTAATTAAATTTAAAAGGTAAAAAGGATATATTTTAGGGAGAGAAAAGTACTTATTTTATAACATATAGAAAAAAGTTATTGAAAAAATGTTTAAGGGACCAGAACGTAGAATACTTAAATTCAAAATTTTGCATGTAGATGGTGGAAGTAGCCACCCTAATGTGAGCCCATACTAAAAAGGCTATAATTATAATAGTATCATAGTTGTTGCATCTAACATATTAAATTCAGTGAAATACATATAATCTCTTCTTATTACATATATTAGCTGGATCACTTCTGTCTCTCTCAACCATTGCCGTAATGCACTCCTTTTCTTCTCCTTCGTCACCATCTTTCATTAATGCTTTCACTATTACTTCATCACCTTTTTTGTTAAGTTTGATGAGAAGAAGTAATGACCTACTTTTACATTTCTTCTAATTTTTACTTCCTAGTTACTTCATATCAATAGATAGTTATTGTATTTTCACAACATTTGTTTCTTATCAATGAGTATTATTTAGTAGTAATTAATCTTTAGTGGTGTGAAACATGGTTATTGTAAAAGGAAAAAAGTTTATATGTACCTAAGTGGCACCGAGAAATAACTTGGGCTTTGGTATTTGGGTTGAAGAATGGTTATGTGATAGTTGTTGCATGTGGTATCAATTGTTTCGTGGCATAGGTTAAGTGGATAAGGTCACAGTCAAATTGTTGCGTTTCAACTTGTGTTATACTCTTTAGTAAAATGAGTTGCGCCTTAACTAATAACTATAATTTTTGACTTAATAATAAGCGTTGAATTTTAACAATTAGAAATTTTTAGTAAAAATTGTGTTTTAACTAATAACTATAACTTTTAATCTAATGATAAGCGTTCAATTCTAACGATCGAAAGTAACGTGAGAAAATAAGAGAAAAAGAAAAAAAAGGACAAAGTCGAGAAGCAGTTGGGGGTGCGAGAAGCAAATTGCAACCTAAGGCAAATGCCATAAAAGAAAGAAATGGTGGTCCAACACAACCTACTCTCTCTTGGTGGGTCCCTACCCTTTCACTCAATTTCAGCAAGCAATGCGTACACATACCAAACTCCACTGCTCAATGCAATGATTTCAAACCATTTTCTACACTACACACTCCATGCACAACACAGTCAAACCAATCTTTCATATCTAGTTATCATGCATTCACAACTCTAAAGTCAAAGGTCTCATATACACAAAAATCGCAATGCAGGTACAACCAGTGTGTGCTGCACTTGATCATAATTTGCCTAGAATTCAGCTTTTTCTCATACTTTAATGTTGATGTTCCTTTATACCATATAGATAAAAGATTGTCAAAAACTTGCATCATAACAAGTAAGGTTATCTAATGTTATAACAGAGCGCGTGTTTAGTTATTTACAGTGTAAAAAATCTTAAAAATTATAACCATAGTTTATGATGATTTAGAAGGTTGAAGTTGAAGCCGAAAATTGAAACTCAGCATTGTTTCCTTTGGAAGTTATAATCATATGAAATGAAATGATTTGTTTGAATGTGTGTTTGGGCATGAATTGACCCATTAGGGAGTGAAAAAAAAATTAAACTGTGAGAAATTACTGGTAATTAATGATAATTAGATGCATTTGAATTCTGATAAACTCAGAAGGGCACATTGAATTCAATTTATTAGGATTCCGACTGTCTGGCAAAATCTTCGGAGAAAATGTTTCTTATCTCACACTGTTCTTCTGTCATGTCACCTTAATAAAAATGGTTCTTAACGCTAGAGTTTTATTCTGTCCTTTTTGTATTATTCCCTCTTAAACAACCCAATAACACCCTCAATCCCACAAGACATTGTTAATTAAAAAAAAGGGCTGATTAAAAAACATTTAAATTCAAAATTTGAATCTTAACAGAGAATTATAATTAATTATCCAAATCAGATCAAGATAGTGTTTGCTGTTAGGGTGCACCCCAAAGGGGTTGAAGGGGTTTGGAAAGTCAGATTTTTTTGGGGGAGAAAGTGTGGCAGAGAAGAAGGTAAAGCAACGGAATGATGATGATGGTGAGGGAGAAAGAAAGTGTTTGAGGGCAAAAATGGGGTATTATCAGGACAAAAAAGATTATATAAAGCAACCCTTTGGTTGGTATAGCCATTAATGAATGGTACACAGCACAGTGTACTATCAATGGTAGCAAGTTTTCATTTTTAGCCTTTAAAAGTGGTGTTATTCGGTTGCAGAACATAACTCACAGTCCAGTTTTTTTCTCTCAAATAAAGCAAGATAGTGAAAGGGTGGGAGAGGGACTCAATGCCCCCTTTGAACCAAGCTCACGGGATTGTTTGTTGTCAGTGGGTATCTTTCATTTGTACTACACGTTGCTCCAGAAAGTTAGAGAGAGAAATAATATAATTGCAGAGGATAATACTAACAATGTATAACATAGAAAGAAAGAGAAAGAGAGAGAGAGTGAGTGGGGTGTGAAGGGAAGGGAATTCGGCGGTCTTTCTCTTTTTTGAATTCAAGATCAGATAAGAAGGTGTTGTTGTCTTGGGTTTTGGAGGCTTTTCCCTATGATTATTGTCACTTTTTTCATAGGATTTCACCATTGTGCTTTGTCTGTAATTCTTGTCTCTTTTTACTCAAGGGTGAGGTTTTAAAGTTTTTAGCAACTATTTTAATGTCTTTTCGTTTTAGCCTCTGCTAACTTTCTGTGACCGCTTTTTGTCCTCTAATGCAGTTCTTCACGAGGTCCTGTCAGAGGTTTATTTTCAAAAAAACGTTCCATCTTTATCCGTTTTCTCCACTCACTCACTCTAATTTTAAGGTTTGTTGTTTATTAATCTTTTCATCCATCACTTTTTTCCTCTGTTAGATTCTTTACCCTTTACACTTATACACTCTCTTTTGCACTAAACTCCACCACTTTCTTTGTCCCTCCATTTTTAAAAATTTTCATATATTGAAACAATAACATCTGGCTTCACTTGGTTGCTACATTTGTTCACTCCCACGCAAACCCCTCTTATCTTTAGCCACAAGAGGCAAATTTTCGCTTACCCTTTGCACCGTTTCTCATTCCAGATCGTGACTCAACAAAAGTTGTGAAGTTATTATTATGGGAAAAGCTAGCAGGTGGTTCAAGGGTTTGTTGGGGATGAAGAAGGAGAAGGACCACAGCGACAATTCAGGCTCGCTGGCTCCTGACAAGAAGGAGAAGAAAAGGTGGAGTTTTGCTAAGCCAGGGAAGGATGCACCATCTTCAGTTCCTGCCACAGATAACACCTGGCTCAGATCCTACATTGCTGATACAGAGAATGAGCAGAATAAACATGCAATTGCCGTTGCCGCTGCCACTGCAGCCGCCGCCGATGCTGCCGTCGCCGCCGCACAGGCTGCCGTGGCGGTTGTCAGGCTCACAAGCCAGGGTAGAGGTGCATTGTTCAGTGGAAGCAGGGAGAAGTGGGCTGCCGTGAAGATCCAAACTTTTTTCAGAGGCTACTTGGTATGTGCCTTCTCTTTCTGTGATGCTTCAAACCAAATTGGTGTTGGTCATGTGGGTATGAATGTCTGCTGTTTGATAAATTGCATTGATTTGTGATTGAGGTGGTTCTGTCTTTTGGTTGGTGCAAGTGAAGTGTTTTGCTTGATTCCTACTCCTTTGTCTCCTCTCAAATATTATTTTAGATTCTTAATGAAACAGTGTCTCTCCCATTATATTCCATTCAAATATTAAACCCTCCTTTTTTCTCTGTTCTATGCTTTTTAAACCATGTTCATATTCAATATCTGATAAATTTGAATGTTTGACAAATTTGAGCATGGCTAATAACTTTGTTACCTAACTTGATGATGTTTTGTTTCAGGCACGGAAGGCTCTTAGAGCACTGAAAGGATTGGTTAAGATACAGGCTCTTGTTCGAGGGTACTTGGTTAGAAAGAGAGCTGCTGCAACTCTTCACAGTATGCAAGCTCTGATAAGAGCTCAAACTGCTGTGAGATCACAGCGAGCTCGTCGTTCTTTGAGCAAAGAAAGCAGATTTCTACCTGAAGTTCTTGCAAGAAAATCTGTGGTAAAACCTGGTTTTCTATACCAACAGCTTCGTTCATTTATCTATCATCAAACAATGTCTTATTTGTTTGTGTCCTTTTGTACTTGTAGGAACGATTTGATGAAACAAGGAGTGAATCACACAGTAAAAGGCTACCAACATCCTATGAAACATCCTTGAATGGTTTTGATGAGAGTCCCAAGATTGTTGAAATTGACACATACAAGACTCGATCAAGGTCTAGGCGCTTTACCTCTACAATGTCTGAGTGTGGAGAAGACATGTCGTGTCAGGCAATGTCTTCCCCTCTACCTTGTCATGTTCCTGGTCGAATCTCGGTTCCTGATTGCAGACACCTTCAAGATTTTGATTGGTACTTCAATGTCGATGAGTGCAGATTCTCCACTGCTCATAGCACACCACGTTTCACAAACTATGCTCGTCCTAATGCTCCAGCTACACCAGCCAAGAGTGTTTGTGGAGACACTTTCTTCAGACCTTGCTCCAATTTCCCCAACTACATGGCCAATACTCAGTCATTCAAGGCAAAACTAAGGTCTCACAGTGCTCCAAAACAAAGACCTGAACCCAAGAAAAGGCTCTCACTTAATGAGGTTATGGCAGCAAGAAACAGCATAAGTAGTGTTAGAATGCAAAGGCCATCATCCAATTTCTTCCAGACTCAAGAATCCTGGAATTTTTGACAGTCACAAGGAAAATTTGAGTGGCAATTGGACACTAAATGATGTTAGTAATATCTAGAATTTGTTCTTTTTTTTTATCTCTTGTGCTTACAACTTATAAATTCAGGGATGAAATTCTCGATTCTGCTTGTGTACATTCTTTTAATTAAAGAGTTTCTTTTTTCAATCACGCCCTTTCTCTCTTGTACCAAATGATTTACATCTAGTAAAGAATTTGGCTTGGTAATTTTCAAGAACATAGTTTTCTTCTGGTGTATATAGTATACTAACTAATTGCTGGTTTGGATTGTAGTTCCAACAGTTTCACTTTCACAGTGCTTATTGCTGCATTGCCTTTGGAATGCAGTGAAAGAGCAATGAATAGAAAACTTGAACTAAAACCACTTTGTGTTAATGGCCATAAAAGGAAAGCTTGCTGAGAGAAACTTAATGGTGGCATTCAAAGTCCAATAAAAAAGGTGGGGTCTTGTTTATGTGGGGTTTTACATTGCTGACTAGGACTAGTTTCAATGACAAGTTATTGTTGAAATGTCTGTGTCACTGAAAAATGTGTTTGCTATTGATAGTGTTTCATGTGTTAGGCAAATCAACAGTGGAAGAACGTTAGGTGGGTGTTCAGAAAAATTATGAGTCATAAATAAATTAGGAAGCCAATGTTTTGCATTTTGTTCATAATGTTCAATGCTGCTACTGAAATTTGCAGCTAATTAGTGTGGATCAAGTGGGAAGAACATCTACAATGGCAGAGCATCAAATGGTAGTAATAGTGACACTGCTACATGTTCCCCTTCTTTTGTCTGTTCTCATCATAGTTGGCAATTTATTCCCACAGAATTTTCAAAGTCATTAAATTTAGACTAATAACAAACTTATGAAGTTAATTTGTTTTATATTCATGATTAAATATATTTTTGTCCTTAACTTGCAGTGCATTTTGAAATTAGTCCATCTCAAAATTTTGGATTAATTTAATTTTTCATATTTCGAAATATGTAGATTTAGTCATTTTACTCAAATTTTGTTAAGTTTATTTGATATTTCAAACACGTTTTATAATAATATTTTACTTAATATTAAAGAAAAATGTGTCAAATAGTGTAAACAACTCAAATACAATCACAAAATATGTATGAAATATCAAATAAATTTAACAAAATTTGATTAAAATGATTAAATCCATTTATTTCGAAAGATAAAGATTAAATTGGTCCAAAATTTTCAAACAGACTAATTTCAAAATTCACTGAGAGTGAAGAGATAAAAACATATTTAACCCTTATATATATATATTATATATATTATGTTTTCATAAATAGAAACAGAATAAAAAAATGTAATTTTCACTGTACATAATCATGCTTTAAATATCATTATTTTAGTATTTGGGTGGTGGTAATCATAAACTAAATTCGAACTGAGTAATGAGTGCAATACGATCATATCATAGCGTTTTTGAAAAGTAAAATTACAGTTTACGCAACAATAGAGTAATTAAAGTTTGAAGATATGTGACAAAAATGAATAAAGAAGAAAAAATATTATGGGATGTGAATTCACGGGTTGAAGAAGCGCGTGAAGTTGGATGAAGAGATAGTCTAATCAGAAGGCAGAGTTTGAATCTTAAATTTCATATCAGCAATGATTAGGGTTTGATTTGAAACGGGCTTTTCTATAGTATTGTTCATGCATTGCATCACATTCGCATCTTATGATGTTCCACGTGCTTGGTTGCGAGTGAAAAAAAAAATGTTACTGTAGGGGTAATACAGGTAATTCACACTTGTTAGAGAATGATTATGCCCTCATCCATACATCATCGTCAATATTTTCGTGCAGAGTGAAGATCTCAAACAATGATTTGAAAATTTATAAAAATATGAATAAAAATATTTAACCAAATATCAACTTTCTAGATTAATATTGTTTCAATAAAATAGTTAATACGAAGAGTTTTAAGTTCGAAACGTTGTATAATTTTAATATATCAAAATCAATTTCAAGATACTAAAATATATATAAAAAAGAATCGAAACAATAAATATTCAAATAATATTATGTTGAAAAATGGACTTCAAGTAATCCTCTAACCATATATTCATATATTGTAAGATACAATACATAATCTGAGATATATTTTTAAGTGGACATGCTTATCTTTATTTGTTTAAATAATGTTCTCACATTACTTATAATTAATTATTATTAAGAATCTTTTGAATATCTTGAATCTGTATTTAATTTATTGTTTGAATAGACAGAAAGAGACGTTGAGAAATGGCCAAAAGGGATTAATATATTAAGTGCATTCTTAAACAAACATTATACCCACAGTGAAATTTTGATTCCAACATTACCAAACAATATTTTATACAGTGTTCTGCAGAAGCACTTAATTCAAGAAAATGGAGCTTCAATTTGCTTGGTCCAGGATCTTAATTATGCTGATGCTTTCGTCACTTCAAGAATATGATATAAAAAAAAAATATTCAAATGTTATTCTCTACTCTTTTGTTTTTTCTTTTAAGTTTTTCTGATTTTCTTATCAGGTTGATTACTAATTTTGTAAAAAAAATATTCGATTATTTTTAGTAGTATTCTTTTAATCATCACTTTTTATGTACGAAGTGTGAATATAAGATTTCAATTGACAAAAAAAGAAAAACAAGTTCACTCTTTTCAAATTAAGAAGTCTATATTTTTTATTAATTTTTTTTACTGTTTTTTTGTCAAAATTAAAAAAAATTAAAAATATATTGTATTGATATTTTAATTATTCTTTTAATATATTTTAAAATAATTAAATTAGTACTAATCTTTATATCATAAAAGATTCAGAAGAACAAAAGAATCATCAGAGGATCCAAATTCTAAATTAAGTTAACGTAATATTAGTAAATCTTTGTCTTATTGAAATGTTGGATTAATTTTCTTTTCCACGTATATTTTTAACAGACACAATCTGATATAAGAAAGCTTATATTTAAAGTTTATCAATCAAGTTGTTTTTAAATAAGGTTAACACATTATATAAGCCACATCTACAACTTTATATTACTTCTTCTGAATACTAAATTATTACATTTTTTAAATATAGATTAATTCCAATTACTTTTAGTTTGTTTAATGATTTTTTCTTCAAAATCATCTTATCTTTCACTGATATTTCACATTTTAATACACCATCATAATATGCTTTTTTTTTTATGAAAAAATACATTTAATAAAAAAGATGGTACAGTATATACATATAAAGAATTCAATGGTTATGTTTGGTGTTTCTTAAATCTTGTTGATGTGAACTTCTACGCACTTCAACAACGGAAAAAGTAAAAAGGAATGTTTTGGCAAAAGTACTTTTGAGGTACAAGGATAACACAAACCAAAAGTTGTTTTTTTTTTCTTTAATTTAAATAAAGCTACACTTAGTTTTGTTGATTCACTGAATACAGACAGTACTTAAATTTCTCCATGCATGACGCAGACTCCCAAGAAATTCTGAATATATATGTTTTAAAACATTGAAAAAATAAAAAAGGACACAAGAATGAAAATTTTATGTCCTGCTGTTATTGTCTATGATAACTTTTTTTATTTTCTATGAAAATTATCTTCAAATCTATAGTAATATTATGATTGTGTAAAAGGTTCTTTATTTTATTTTTGTCGAGGAAGCATGTATCTTATTTTTTCAATAATTTATATATATATATATATATATATATATATATATTTACATTTATATGTAGTATGGGCTTTCAACTGGCCTTTTTGTCTGTAGCGATGTGCCATACATACAGATCCAGCAGATCTAATTTTGCCCCAAACCCATAAATTGGTTTGGACCCATAAAAAGGTTTAATCATTACACGAATAGACCCATACAAGTAATTATAATTTTGTTTCATCTTATTTGACCAAACCTAGTCATCATAAGTAAAAGAGTGAATAATAACTCTTTCTAAGTTTATAAATATATTTTTATATCATCACCATAAAAAAGAAAAAAAAACACTGAATCTGTGACCAAAACCTCTCAACATCTTTGAGTAGAACAAATATTTTATAGTAATTATAATTTATATAGAAGTTCAAATGTTATTGAAAATTAAATTATAATATATATGATCTGATGATTTTATATGATTAAATTACATACAAACTTATTTGTTAAAATAAGTGTTTTTTAAACTTATTTGTTAAAATAAGAGTTTTTTCAACTTATTTTGAAGCTGAGTTTTTCCTCTGAAATTCATTGTAAATTAATGAAATAAACAATTATTATTTATGTACTTTTTTAAATAATTATTACAATAATATTTGTATGTGAGTGAAAAGGACAAATAATGTTGTTCTATTAGTGTATCAATGTTTTGAACACGCGTCTTGAGACAACATAAAATCATGTTGTAGTTAATTAGTTGTAAAGTTTCTACATCTTAGTAATACTTAAATAATTTTTTTACATATGCAACTACAAGTTTGTGCTTAATGGCCATCTTTAATGTCTTTGTAATATTCATATTTTATGCATTTATGATGATCGACACGGTTGATAACTATATATTTATAAATGAATAAATACGTAAAATTAAGAATTGAAGATAGTTAGATAGTTTTAGAAGTTTTAGACTCACTTATTGGTCCAATCCAATGGGGCTCATCTATTCAAGAGCCCATTTCTTTGTCCACACGGCCCAACACAATATCTTTAAGCTGGGTCAAATGAATGGAATCAATTGTCCATTTGTAGTGGTAGCTACACTACGTTATAGCCCATACCCATATTTGAATTTCTTTATACGTAGGATTTCAGCAAATTGTTCCACTTTTTCTCTTACCTTTATGTTCTTTTAGACTTCAATTTTGACAATGAAATCTAATGAGTTTTGAATGGATTTTTAAGTAAACATGCTTACTGTGTCATCAACACGTATTAGAAGTGGACTTTAAGTCTAAGTCAACCCCACAAAATTAGTTTGTAAGGTGAAGTTTGCATTCCACTTATATATTATTAGTTGGTCTTATTTCTAGTCGATGTGAGACTTCCAACACATCCCTCACGCCGATATCGGGTGAAACAGAAAGTTCAAGAAAGCTCGCTAGGATAAGCTCTAACTTGGCTCTGATACTCTGTTAGAAATGTGTTTTAAATCTAACTCAATCCTACAAAACCGACTTATAAGACGAGGTTTGCAACCCAGATAAATTCCAACAACACGTGCATTTTGTTTTTTTCTTCGTTTGGTCACATTTTATTCTGAATAAGTTGTCTTTACTTTTTGTGTGTGAGGCTTTGACGAAAGGTGATTGGGTCTTATCTGTGGTGTCTTCTCGTGCTGTCATTTTACGTTTTGTTTGCTTTCGGAAAAAATACATGTTCTTGTCTCTATCTATTTATCCGCGGATCTTGCTGCAGATCAATTCTCTTGTTTCATTACCTAATGAAAACGACTTCACATTCTTAAATTTATGAATGAATCATATCAATTCTCTTCTTTTTATTGCTTTCATCTTTTTACTTTTTTTTCCTCGTAATAGTTTTTTTTATTCTTATATTTATAAGGACATGAAACGTGTATAAATAATAGGTATTATATTGGCCTGTGATCTCAACGATGTTAACATGGATCTAGTGGAATGGACCACATTTATTATTTAAAAAAAAAAATACAGGGATCATATTAAGTAAAAAATAAACAAAGAAAAAAATTTAATCATCAGTAGAAAACATAGGGACTAACACCGTTATTAAGCATTTGTTTTCCATTTATTGAGAGTTTGTTCAAACATCATACACATTTGATGTTAAACATATTAGTTTTTTCTAAATATTTCAATTACAAAACTTTTAAGATATAAATTTTAAATTTATTTCAATTATATAAAATTAGCTTGTAAAATGAAGTTTGTATTCATTTTTATATCATAAATTTGCATATTGAAGTAAATATTAGTAGTTTTATAAGAACTCCATAGTAAACATCAATACAGTCAACAAATAACAAATATCATTAAAGAATATTTTTGATTATGATATTATTTTAAAAAGTTAGTTTTAAGTATAATACAATCCTAAAAATTATAAGACGTGATTTGCATTATTTTATATAGTATTACTTTACTATATTTCTAATTGATATAGTATCTTTAACAAAAACATAACTAAAATGTAGGCGAGAAGAAAAATAAAACGCAATAAAATTATAAAAATTATTTATGATTATTTTTATAATTATAATAATTACAATTTTATTATTTTTTGTTATCATAAAAAAAATAAAACATTCACACAACACATTTATTTTCACTAATATTATTATAATAACTTTTACATAATCATTATAAGAAATAAAATCACAATTGTAAATCCTAATATGATCATAATACAAATAACAGATTTTACTTCGATAATAATGACAAATTATTAAAAGAAAATCAATCCTTCCTAAAAATTTCATAAAAAGTTAAGTTTACAATATATCAGCATAAACAAACTTAAAGTCTTATCTGAAAATGTAGTATATTATTATTGCCGGATAACAAAACAACATAATTATGCCACGTGCATGATCTCATAATTATTGTTGTTTTTTGGTTTTGAAGTTATGCACATCAAATTGAATCCGTACGTCACACTCAGATAGGAGAAGAAAAAACAGCACAAAATAAACCACGTGTTGTTTCTTCAGCTTTGTGTCTGTATAAACAATGTAGAGTTCATGATTGGATTTGTTTCTATAGCTAAAACATGGATCTTTGTTTAATATTCACATCACATTTTTTTTTCCATAAATTAAAGCAATAGTTAATTTATTATAGAAGATAAATTTCGACTTTTCAAAAGAGTAGGAGTTTACAAATGTGCATTTGGACATATTAAAAGGAATTAAGATACGAGATTTATTTGGATATATTTTTCACAATTGTGTACAGGAGAACAAAATTAAATATATTCTTTTATAAATTAAAAAAGAATTTATACATTTAAGCTATAACTTTTGAAATGTATAAACTAATTATAACTTACATATAATTACATTTCTCCTTATTTGTACGAAAGTCAACTAAATGAATTCATGTTCCTTTTGTTAAGTTTTCTTCTTTCTTCAAACAAATTGAGCTGAATCATCTTAACCATTGTGAGTTTAAGTTCCACGTAAATGAGAAAGTTGAATTTTATATAAAAATGAAGACTCATAAATCAATATGTTAAGATTTTGAGTTAAAAGTGAAGATAATTTCTTATATATGAGTTAAGCTCATATCTTATTAATATTGTATCTCTTCGATAATTCTTTCTCGCTCGAAAAACCAACCAGTAATAATAAGGAAAATAATTTTTTGACTATTAAATTTTGACAACTTTCTCTTATAATTTTAGATGTCATCTTCTAAGTTGTTTTCTATTTTTTTCTTTTTTTTCATTTTCAATATTAAAAAATCACTTAAAGAATGACACGTTGTAAAAAAAAGTTGTCAAAAATTTGTAGTCAAAATATCATTCTCTAATAATAAAACTCAAAAAAAAGGACATATGCATACCCAAATCCATGATCAGCATAATACGGGAGATTGGAGAGCGTGGTCTCGTCGATATCAAACACCCATGCGTCGTTGCTAGTGATGTTTAAGGTTTTGACGTAAAAATAAGCCTCACGACACACGGTTTTGGAGTCTGATCTATATTGGTCACCTACGAGGTAGTTCCCTATGTATCCTATGCAGTCTTTGGGAACACTCGAGAAGCCGATGATGTTATGTGCTTCCACACCGAGTATCCAACTTTGGCATGAGATCTCCGGAATGTAGTGGCCACCGAGCCCAGATTTCATTCGGAGTGGGAAAATTTGGAAGTTGACGCCATGCTGCACCTTGGCATTGCCATGCTGCTGCAGCAATGGCAACAAACAAAACGAACACCTTCATCTTCCTCACTGCTATCACCACTCGCTAAGTACTGTAACTTTTGCTGTTTCCTCCTCCTGTGTTTTCTTCCTTAAATAGAGTAACTTCTTATGCTGGCTCCTCCATTGAGGATAAAATATCTGTGGACAACTTTTTCTATGATTGGGCACGATTTGTCAGAAACAAAGAGAAATGGGAATTAAGAACTTGAGTAAACTTATGTTGAAAACAGATATGTTTATGTATTAATGGTAAACTAAATCCCTTGTTTTACGTTGTTTATGTTAGGTTTAGTTTATAGAAGGGTTTATCGGAGAGATACAATATCAATGCGACTTAAGTTCAATTATATAAAATATTGACGCAAATCTCAATCTAAAATTGTAAGATAATGAATTTACCGGTCTTTATCCTTATATAGTGCTCTACTTTTTTATTTTTAGCCAATATAAAATTTAAATTCATACTTAAATTAAAAAAAAAACATAATGATGATGATAGTTGAATAAATAAAAGTATTATATTTTTATTTTTAATATATATATATATATATATATATGAACCAATTTTTTTATTCATTTTTATGTATTTTCCGTTTTTTTATCCAATATTTTGTTTGTGTTCCCCTCGCACAAACATTCAACCATATCATTCTCACGTAGCAATCACATTATTGTTTCAGTGATATATAATTGAGTTTAATGGTTTTTGTACTTTATAAAAATCTTTGATTCATATCATGAATTTTGTAAAAATTAATAATGAATAAGTATTAGGTGACCTACTAAATTTATTATGTATAACAATTTATAAATAAAAAAGTTAGGTAGCCTGTTATTATTTTATTTTTTCAAAATTCCACAACGTCAGATAAAGGACATGTTTAGTACTAAAGATATTTCTACACTACATGTTATTATTATATGTAAGTTTCTTTAACTTTTATACTATTACTTTTACACTTTGAAAAAGTGGGTTGTTGGAGAAATAACTACTAGTTATTAAACTTATTCTGGTTAACTGTTTTTTTCTATTCTCACAAATGAAAATAATTACAAGTAAAGCAATTATATGTACTGTATGATAAGATGTAACTTCGAAAATAGTTATATATATATATATATATATATATATATTAATTTTATTTTTTAATTCATTTAAGTAAGAGGTGGAAATTTCTTCATTCTCATTTTTATTTCTTTGAGTTTGAGTGTAAAGTATTATATTTAATAATCTTTAATTTTCTCTAGTTTTGGTTTATTAATTCCTTTAATAATTTAAATTTTGATATTTTTTCTTAAAATATATTTTAGAATTTTTTCACAAATGAACTCAGTTAAACATTATTTTTCCAATCAAAACCTGTTTACTGTAACACTTGAGAGTTTAATCTTTAAAAAACAGAATTATCAATTGATTTTTTTTTCAAACGTTGGAAACTTCTTCGAAATTCGACTCCCAAAAACCAAATTCCAACATAATTTTCTGATCTTTTACTTCTTAAAACTAATTAGAGAGGAAAAAATATAAAAGGCCAAAAAAAATACGAAAAAATAATTTAAAATAATTAATTAAAAATTCTGAAATTAAATTTTACTTATTTTAAGAAAATAAATAATGTAAAATAATAATTAAAGAGTGAATAAATTTAAATTTTGTAATATTAGTTTTTGAATATAATTTGAAACAAAATTTGTTGTTGTTATAATGATTTATAGAAAAATTAAGTAAAAGATAAAAGAGAAACATAAAAGCTTACAACATTTATAAATATTTCTGATTGGAGAATATTTTAATCCTTTTAATTTCACATTTCAAAATTTTAATTTTAAATCTAGAGTTATTATTAGTTATATTCAAGTTTTATTTCCAAATATATAACATGGAATATATTTTATAATCTTTATACTGTAGTCATCATTTCAAATATTTTTACCTTTTCAATGTATTAAACATATTTAAAAAATTATTATTTTTACGTTAAAAAAATTATTCGATAAATTTTTTAAAATTAATAAATATTTACTTTACATTTTTTGTAATATATAAAATAATATTGATTTTATTTAAATAATTGTATTTATTCTGTAAATCAAAATTTAAACTTGAAATTATAGTATTTTGAAAAAAATAAATTTTGATTTATTTTGAAAGAATATGCTCGGTTTTTCAATATTTCACTTTTTCCCTTTTTAATTACTTTGTACGGTTTGAGATGCTCAGTCACTTTCAGATGTGGACTGCTCACACCTACTTTTTCTTTAACATAATGCATGTATTCTCAATTTCACTAAATTCTGTTAAAATTCAATTAACAAATACGTATGCATATTCAAATTCACTTTTAATATAATCTTTTTTTACTAAAATTGAATAATAAATTCTACAGTATTATAATCTATTATAAAACAATTTATTAAAATTGCATGTCTTTTTTTTTTTCTCTATTAAAAGTATAATATATTTTATCATTTTGTTTAAAACAAAAATAAAACAATATTTTTAATTTTAAAATTGATTTAATATGAATTAAATCCAAATAAATCATCAATATTTATTCACAACTCAAATAATGTAAACATCTATGATTGTTACTTAACATTATTTCTTAATGTCTAATAACAAGGAAAAAAAAGAAAAACAACTTCATTATTATTAAAATTTAAATATACTAATACATTTCGTATTTTCATATTGTAGCACGAGTTATAATCTATTACTATTACTATTATTATAATTATTATTTATTATTATATTAAATATTATATATAAGTGGTCTCTTTTTATTATTTTTGGTTCTTGAAGTCATAAAATATTAAAAGCGTCCTGATCCTGAGACACTACGTCCCCACAAGTTATATAAAACTAATAAAGAACCATGTGTTCAGTGAGATTTTTTCATATGTTGGATAGCATGGAATAAATAAATGGAGTGGAAGAAAATGATTATATATATATATTAGAAAAAAAAAATGTGAGAAAGAAGTAAAATAATGGGTGATATTTTTATTTATTTATAATATTTTTTATTATAAAAACAAACAGTAAAAAAGAAAAAAATATAAAAAGACACCATAAATTCATAATCAATTATAACTATTTTGTTAAGAACTTGCGTATACACTCAGCTATATGTTGCGTTTTACATAAACTTGCTTTAATTTTCCTCGTAAAAAATTTGCGGCAATAAAATTTCTATGAAGTCCACCTAAAAAATCATTTTTTATTACACTTTTCATTTTCTTCTTAAAGGTCGGAAGTGTATATTTGTGGGGTATACCATTATGGGGAAAAATAATATGATTTGGAATCTATGAATATTTTATTTTTAGAGATGTGAAATTTTACCAGCATGATATTCCATTTGTTGGGTCATAAGGTAACACTCTTTTTACTCCTCACGTTAATTATGATGTTGAGTATGCTACTAATTATATTGGTCGGGAGAATTATGATGGAAATGGATGTTTCTTCGTGTCACCATACAAGGATAAGAACAGTTCAAGGGGTTGTGTGGAAACTAAAACTATGGTGGTGGGTGATGGTGGAGTGTGTACGAGTGGTGTGAATTGTGAGGTTGTGTTTTCACTTGATAGAATTAATATTATGTTTCAGTGAAATTAATTATTCTGTGACAGAGAATAAGTGGGATGAGATACAATTGAATTTTCACGTTTGAGCAGTTACACTTTTAAATAGAAAGAGTTATGCTCTGACTAATATTTATAACTTTTAATCTAGTATAAACACTCGATTATAAAAATTGGTATCAGAATCAAAATTACAAATTTGATTTCTAATGGACAATTATTAAAGATGACCTTAACCGATGTCATCTTACCATAGTAGAACTATCATATATTTTTTTTCAAAGATTTTGAAAAAAACATAATTTGAGTTTTTTCTTTCCAAATTAGACATCTGAGAACTTTATATTATAACTCGAAGAGATATTAAGATGGTTGGGATATTATTATTATAATTATTTATTGTTATTGATAAGCTTTTACTTTATTATAATTAGCTTAATTCTAAGGTCTCCCACCCTCTCATTCAAATTTTTTCTATAATCTGAAATGAAAATTATGTAAAATTTTGAAAAACCATCTATAAATCATTACTATTAGCAAAAATATGTAAAAAAATCCTCCAATGAAGATGACTGAGGTGAAAAAGATATCATTATCTTATAAAAAACAAACACGTCTTAGAAATACTCCTTAAACCAACGTTGTAATATTTAGACAATAAGGATTATTAAAAATAATATAAATAAGCAAAAAGTTTAAGGTAACTATAATGAATTGATATATATTTTTGGTTAAAATATATTTTTTGTCTTAATTTTTGTTCAGTTTTGTCATTTTATTCCTAATATTTTTTTAAAATAGTTCATAATTTTCGTCAATTTTATTCAATTTGATCATTTTTTTCTAACACTGTTTAAATAATTAAAGGTGATGAACAGTAATTTCGTGGTCATTTTGAATTTTTTATTTTTAATTTTAAAAAAAATATCCACGTGTCAATCCAATCGTGTGTCACGTGTCAGAGTCAATATTTTATATTCAATTTGGTCTCTATATTAGTTATTTTTGTCCCTCTTCAAATTGAAACTAAATTTAATTTTTATATAAATATTATAATGATGCTTTTAATAAAATTCAATTTTTATTAAATATTTTATTTTAGAGTTACAATTAATTTAAAATTAGAACGAAAGTTGGAAAGATGATGACTAATTTTAAAATAATAGTAACTTTCAACAAAAAAAAAATATTTAATAAAGATGTGAATTTTAATAAAAATATAATTAGATGCTTTATATAAAATTAACTTTGGTATCAATTTCGAGAGAGATAAAATTGCTCAATTTCAAACAAAATTGGGACTAAATTGATAAAAAAAATAACAAATATAGAGATCAAATTGAATATAAAATATTAACTTCGATATGTAACACACTGCTGGATTGACACATGGACATTTTCTATTAAAAAAAACAAAAAAAAAAAACAAAAAGTGACATGTGACACTTATTATTCATTATCGTAAGTTATTTAAACAGTCTTAGAAAAATGACCAAATTAAATAAAATTGACGAAATTTGGTACCTGGATTAAAATGACAAAGTGAACAAAAATTGTGAGAAAAATGTATTTGAATCTATATTTTTCTATTATTTTACTCATATATCAATTAATACACACAAAAACCCCTAATAAAAAAAGATAAACTTGTAATATTGAGTATATACTCACATATAATGAGATAAATTATTTTATGATCAATGCTAAAAGATCATGTTTGGCTAAGTGTCACCTCACTATTTATTAGGAGGGTCCTTCTACTACTATTGGTGGTCTAGATAGAGCACGTTTTAGCTATATATCGACAAATGTGGAAAGTTAAAGTTAAAGATCACTATCTACAAAATCAAACAAAATAGAGTCATAAGAATTTTGTGGGGAGAAAAATGATTGGCAAACTTTAAGCAAATAAAAATAAAATAAAGAAACGGTATTATAGTAGTTAGCCTTATCTTGAATTAAAAAGGAATGTAACCACTTATATTATTAATAAAGAGTGATCCAATAAAATTATGAAAAATTTTAGACAAAAAAACACAGAAATAATTATTTATAGTAATTGAAATTGGTTGAAAAAAAAAATACAAACTTTAACCATTAAACAATATTAATTAAAATTCGGACATAACATAATAAAGAACTAGAACATACAAAACATACATAAATAAACACTCAGTTTTAAATACTGTTGCTAAAAAAACTTAAAACTCATAGCAAAATAGTTTTATAATTTTGGATAGAAGAGAAACTAAATAGTAGAAGAGAATAATAGACAAAAAAGAATGATGCGATGACGACAGGAACTTTGTGCTCTCCACCTCATTCATTTCTCTCATTTATCTCCTTCCATTAAAGAATAATATCTCAACTCTCAAAATATTCTTAATATCCCATTTGTTTCAACTAAGACAAAAATGGACTGTTTTTTCTATGATTATGATATTTTAACGATCAAATTTTAAAAGTTTTTAAGTTTTTAAGTGGTTTTAAAATATAAAGAACTGAAAAAATAAAAAAGTAAAAATTATTTAAAAAATATCACATCAAATTTTTACATAAAATCGCTAAAATTTAGTTATTACAAGATTATTTTCTTTTTTTCTAATATTTTTATTTTGATCCTATCTCTTTTGAATATCGTCGACTTTTTTGAAGTTTGTAAGATTTAATCTTCATAAGGATTGAAGGAAAAGTTAATATTTAAATTATTTTAGACCTCGATTTCTAAACGATGTGGTACGACTGTGTAGAAACAACTTTTATAAATATTTGTTGAAAATAAATACTAATACAAATTCATGACATGAGCAATTGGTGCGTTTAGATCATAGAAAAGAAAACTCTGTGAGAAACTCACATACAACAATTACTGTTACATGTATGCATCTTATTCCATTCATAGGAGCAAAGTAGTTGCTATAATAGTTACAGAGTCTCAACTAATATAGTACATAGGATCGGGAAGCTTAAAGGTCCTGTCGCCGGTGTTGGTTCCCAGAATATCACTCCATTGGTCTCCAATGTTTCCGATGATGTTGTATCCCTGTTCCTCCAGCTTCTTTCTCTCACTTGATTTGTATGTAACTGCTGTCTTACCATGGTATATAGAAGTATCCCTATAACAAAAACCCATTATATTATGCACAAAAAAGTTATATCTGGACTGTAAATTCTGATGCCGAAACATGTCACGTTCTGGACAAACATGTTGGAAGTCTCACATCGATTAGAGATAAGGCCAATTCATAATATATAAGTTAGTGCAATTCACTTTCAACATTATTCGTCCACTTCTAACATAGTATTAGAACCAGGTTAGAGCATATCCTAACAAATTTTATTGGACATTCTGTTCTACCCGATATTAGACTAGTAATGAATCACCTATTAATTTATTGTCCACGCATGAAAATAATCTTAACTAACCTATGTATGTGTTTCTTTTCATGATTCACTATTTTTCCTTGCCCTACCAAGTTCCTTTTCCACCACCCTACCCTACCCTAACTTTGTCCTCTCTACTCATATTATTGATTGTCAACGATATCATCAATAATTGCCAAAACTTATCACTATGCCTTTTGCAATATTATTTGTCTAATGATTTTTGGGAAAATATTAATCAAAGAAGTGAGTATTAATATGTTGAAAATGTAAAAGATACTCAGCATGTTCTTTCTTTGATTCACAACAAATAATACAAATATTTTCTAAGCCTATATTAATGATCTCTACACGTCACGAAATTTGTTGTTTATATTTTCACGCCATGCATTTGTTCAAACACGGGTCAGCTATTTTTTAAGTTATATAATTATAACAATAATAAATATGAAGAAAATTTTGGCTGATTCTAACGATTAACGTTAATAATTTGTAATATAAATTTGACGCTTAATAATATATTATAAATTCGTGTTATCTATAATCAATATAAAATTTTAAACACATAAAATTGAATTAAAATATGGATGATTATGGAAATTTTATAGTGAAAAGAAACTCACTTTACGATTAATTTTTCCCATTTGTGGTATCCTGCAATCTTTAAGTTGGTAACTGTGATAGCCTTCTGTTCCAGTGGTCTTCCTGTCAAGAACACAATCTTGATGCCAAGCGACAACAGTTTCTTGTACAGTTTGAGACTCTCAGGCAGTGCTGGTGCCTCACCCAGATCAACCCATTTATTAAACAATGTCGAATTATATGGTTCCACCCTACAAAAAGTCACATGATCATAAATAATTAATATCAAATTTAATTTTACGAACTAATTATATGAAAACAAATTATACATAAACTCCCTTACTAACCTAACCATCTTATTGTTTTGTTATTTTAATATAAGTAAAAAGGTTATTTGAAACTATTTGACGACTATTTGACAATTCTTAGAAGAGTAAAATAGTCTTAACAAAAGTTAACTTTTATATTTCTAGAAAAAAAAAAGAATAAATAGTAATGAGGGATAGTATCAAATAATTTTAAAAAAGGTGTGGTGTCAAAATACCAAGTATACTTAATATAAATATAAGTTGTAGAAATACCAAGATAAAATACTAAACAAAAGTATGTATATTAAAGTGTTTCATTCCATCCTAAAATCAACCTAGTGAGAGATAGTAGGTTATTTAACTCAAAGAATAATGATATTTTGACTACTAAATTTTGACAACTTTCTCTTACAACATGAGGTGACATTTTTTAAGTGGTTTTAGAATATTGAAAATGAAAAAATGAAAAACCACTTAAAAAAATTATTTTCCTAACTGAAAACCTAACTATTCTCTAAATGGATGTAATTAAGAATTTAAGCTATTACTATTTCTTCTAGTTTTTTTTTTTATTTTTTATCAAATCTTCGGTTTATCCAAATCAAATATCTAATGTCTTAAATGGTGACATAGCATTGAATATCTAATAATGAGTTCTTTACGTGTTCTAGTGTTAGTAATTACTTGCTTACAACAATACTTATAAGAAGATATGAATTATGATTAGTAATAGAAAAAAGAAAAAAAAACAGAAAACAGAAGATACCCAAATCCATGATGAGCATAATAAGGGAGATTAGAGAGTGTGGTTTCGTCTACATCAAACACCCATATATCTTTGGCAGTGATATTTAGGGTGTTGGCGTAAGAATAAGCTTCACCACAAACAGTTTTGGAGTCTGATCTATATTGGTCACCAAGCATATAGTTTCCAACGTAACCCTCACAATCCAAAGGCACAGTTTTCCATTCAATAACGTTGTGTGCTTCCACACCAACCCTCCAACTCTGGCACGAAACTTCTGGAATATACCTTCCACCATGACCAGTTTTCATTCTCAGAGGGAAAATTTGGAAGCTTGCACCATGCTCTGAACCCTCACACTGCCATGCTGCTACTGTTATAGCAACAACAAAAACAAACACCTTCATTATTCTCTCGTCACTGTTACTGATTCTAATTTCTATCACAACTTATTACAGTGTTGTTGTTGCACCTTCATGGCTTAGGGTTTTCTTCTTTATATAGACAATTTGTGATCACAATACCTTTTGCTGCATATAGAGGATAAAATATTTGTAAATATATATACTCGAGCCATTTTTTTATGATCCACGTGATTTACTATTTTCAGTAATTAAATAAACAGTGTACGAAATGAAAATAATGTTTTACATTTTTTAATTATAAACTTTCCATTTTCGTGATACTATATTCAAAGTTATATATCATGGATCATTTTTAATTAGTTTAATTACTATGCCCGCATTATTCAGACTTTACTTTCTATTAAAAAGTTGTTTATAATAGTGAAAAAGTTAAAACGTTATTAATTTTATATTCTCCTTGACATAGTGTGATAGCAAATATTTTATTACTAAAGGAATTATGATTGACATGATTTTCAAGGTGAAAGTTTTCTGTTTTCTAAACTTTTGAATACTTTATATGCGTGAAATTTATTTTTCTATTCCTTTATGTTCTACTTTTATGTTGAACTTCGTCTTCTTTCTTCACCTGATTAATGATTTATTTTTGTTTTTTCTAGGTGAATTCATTTTTTTTCATCTTGCAACACGTTCAAATCCATTATTAAAAAAGTTCATATTCTATGTCAATTTTTGTTTTGAATTATTTTTTGTAGAAAATATTTACAGATTTTTTTGTGAAATTTTTTTTGCAAGAAATTGCTACCAATTTTCTTACAAAATATTTTGTATAAAATACTTTTCGCAACAAATTTTGTAGAAAATACTTGCAAATTTTATAATTTCATAAGAAATGATAATTCTTGAAAGAATTATCTGTCAATGAAAATTCTTAAAAAAAATAACATAAAAAATTCTTTTCTTACAAATTTTCTTAACAAATTTGCAAGAAAAATCCTATATAATATTGAAATTTCTAATTATAATCGTGGAATCGATCTCCTTCTACTTTGGTTGGTTTAAGACATTAAGCAAAAGAAAAGAAAGTGAGGGAATAGAATAGAACACTATTTTTGTTCGAAAAATATAAGCAATATATTGTTGCACTATGTATTTATTTGACTTATTTTATTAGTCCTTTGTTATTTATTTCACTTTGAACTCAAACAAAACTTAAATACTAGTTTAGGATAACCCAATGATTTGAATTTTTTATTTACATTGTTCTTTTCATCCTCAAAAAGATATACTCTCCGTGTTTTAAAATTATATCTTCGTTTTAAACATGGAAAAGAGTTTAACCTTTCCATTCTTTTTTATTAATTCATAGAAAAACTTTTTATTAGTCGTATATATATGTAACGCATCGACTATAGTTTTTTTAACTAATATTTTACCAAACCCTATCTTTCATTGACATAATATAAAATTTTCACTACAAAAAAACATGTAAATACCGATGTTTATTTTTGTAATTTACATCATTTTTAACTGTCGTTATTTACTTGAGTGACGGTTTCCTGAAATGTCGTAATTCTTGCTGTCACAAAGTATAATATGACGGTTATAGATGAACTGCCGCAACAACCGTCATTTTATACAACGTATAAAGTGGCGGTTTAAAGAGACAAAAAGCGTCAGTTAAAACTGACGTAATATTTTTACTGAATGACAAATATAATGTGAAAAACGACACTTTAAACTAACACTATTATCATTATATTATTCTACTAAAATATATAAATAAAATAAAATAAGATAATTCTAATATATAATATGGAATTGAAAATTTTCATATATTACAAAATTATATTATAATATTGTTTACAATTCCATAAGGAAAATTGTTTACAACTAATTAAAAATTATTATGTTCTCCAAAATAAATAAAAAAAGAAAAAAATACAATTTATCTTGACAACACTTCCGTTCCTCTTCCTCTTCATCTATAACATATAGATTTTTTTTATCATTCTTCATGCTCTTGATCTTCACCAACATCCTACAATAAAAGAAAAAAAAATCAATTTATTCCTTATCCAAATCCAAATTAATAAAACAATAATAATGTAAAGAAACATATACTATAAAGCTCCATAATTACATCTTCTGTTGTTTATCTCCTATTTAACTTATTAATCACTTTATATCCTATAATATCCTCTTTCTTTAACAAGTTAAATTGATATTGAAAAATTATTTTTCTTTTAAGATTTTTTTGATAAAAATATTTATACTGAGTGGCGAATTCAGCAATAAAAAAGGTGTTCACTTTTTCTTATTATTATGTTGATAAAAAAATAAAAAAAATTATTTGAATATAGAATTACTCTAAATGTGGCAAATGTGGCAACATGTGTTTCAAGCCTGGCTCCGTTGTTGATCCACTGACAAGAGTTACATATTTCCTTTTATAAGTTGTGGCCTTTGTAATCAAGAAAATAAAATATTATCACTCTAAAAAATAATATACTCAACTACCTCCAATAAAAACTCAATTCACAATAAAAAATTTTCGAACTATAAGTAGTGGACATAGAAAACTCTGAATTTTAAAGAGAAAAATAATTAACACACCATTTCAAGTATATCTTGTTGAATGAGTTATTCCAAATCTATCAAATAGTTTGCAACAAAATTTTATTTATAAGAATGATTATATTATCATATCAATCACCAACTACCCCAAAAGCTTGAGATATTAGGATCATCAACACTTATACAATACTGGATTCCAAGTGTGTCTATAAATCACTCCATTTAACTAACTTTACCTTTAAAACGTATCAATGAAGCACATATACAAAATATATATAAGAAAACTGACTAAGTAAACTATACCAAGTAGTAGAAGTTTCTGAATATGCTTTTTAGCCTTTGTTTCTAATTCTATTCTTCTTTCAATCTCTACAGTCTACAAACACAAAATCTACAACGCCAGGGTAACAAATATAGCCAGAGTAAGTAGCTTTTTTTCCCCAAATAACTTATTCATCACCTATTCACAATCCAAAATGATAGGTCTTAACACAAAATCAATCAGTGAGTGAGCAAAACAAAATAATTTCAAATTAGGGAACTCTTCACCTTCTCCATATCTCATGTAATCCCATTGAATAACAATCACATTCTTGAAACCCAGGCACAACCAATTAATCAAACCACTCCAAGATATGCTCCCTGTTGTTGTTGTTTAAGTCTGGAAAACAAAATGTGGTCCATCAAAACCGTGAGTATCACCGTGCACTATCACTGCTCTCGTACAATCATCTTGGCCATCATAATCCTCTTCATCTTCCATTCATCCAACCTGCACAAAATAATTAAAACCAGAGAACCACCATTCATAACAATCCTTAACCCCCACATTGATTAACCTCCGATCCCCATTGATGGAACCATCATTTCAAACCTGCACTCAGAAAATCAAGTGCACGCACTTCACCATCGAACCAGCACCACATGCGTCTTTCACACCCAGGCCAGAAAACCACCAAACCATCACCGCTATCTTTTGCGAGATTCACGGGTTTCAAGGGTTGGATTGGTGTTGTTGGTGTCGAGAAGAAGAGACTGCCAAGAAGGAAAGAGCGAAGTCGAAACGGCGTCGCCGACGTTGGCCTTGGTCAGCCATAGGGGGCAGCAACGTCAGCGATTGCGGCTCCATAGGTCTGGCGACGTGGAGGCTCGATAGGGGCTGCAGTTGCTCGAGTTTGGAAGAGGGAACAGAGAAGGGGCTGCCTTGGTGAAATGAGCTTAATTAGGGTTAGAGAAAATATTAAATTGTTGAGTGGGAAAATAAAATAGAAAAGAGAGGGAACAAAGTTTTTTTTTTTAAAAAAGGGTATCGAGACAAAAGTAAGACAGGAAATAATTTCATAAAATTATAAAAATAATGTTTTATATAAAGTGGCATTTCAAAATGATAGAATTTTAAATAATAATTTGACAATGTAAAAGATGGTGGTTAGAAATGCCATATTATACATGTATATTATGGCCGTTATCAAACTGACGTATTATATTGCGAAAAGCGACAATTTTAATTAACTGTCATATTAAAAACATCGTTATATGCATGATTTTTTGTAGTGAGCGAGAAAAGTATATAATTTGGTTACTTATTAACTATTACCTTTTGATATTAAGGTAAAAGGGAAGATAGATGTCTGATATAGAAATGGAGGAATTGTATTACAATCCTCGTAAACATCATTAGACCAATTGAAATTGAATGAAGTGTAGGTAAAGTTAAGCACAAAAATACTCTGAATAGTAATTTCAACATTGCAAGGCATTGACTGGTCTGTTCCAAACAAATTTTTGGAGAAAACAAATATTTTAATCTGCATTTTTAGTCGATTCTTAGTCATAGGAACCACTTCTTGTCTAACTAGTTTTGTTCACAGACATGGTCTTTCTTTACTTCATTATTGCATCCTCTTTGCATGTTCTTGCCCTTGCTGCTGAAGCTTCTGTGTATTTAGTAATTTACTTGTTCTTATATATAGTTCATTTCTTGTAACAAATGCAGGGAGAAGGACCTTCATGGACCGTACTACTAAGCAGAAGGGATGGTTTGATTGCAAACCAATCTGGTGCTAACACTTTCATTCCTGCACCAATTGAAAGCTTGGCCAATGTCACAACAAAATTTTTAGTCGTTGGCTTAAACATAATTGATCTTGTTGCATTATTTGGTAACTGTAGTTACAACTTTGCTGGCCACAATTAACTACAACATATGTTTATTAACTAGTGTTTGGTTTTGAAGGTGTACACACTTTTGGTCGTGCACAATGCAGGTTTTTCAACCAGAGGATGATAAACTTCAGTGGTTGTCATATTTTGGTTGTCTTGCATCAATATTAGGCCATCTCCTTTTATCTAAAGCAAGAGGTTAGTTTTATTTTGGTTGTCATATGCATTAAAATTTACTTTGAAATCAATAGTAAACAAAATGTAATATAGCTTTTAGCTCCACCAATTATGTTATTTATCTTGGAACATTGGATGTAAACACCATTTTGTTGCTGCTTTTCCACCATCATTTTTTATATAAGTGTCTCAAAAAAATGTATAATAGATATATCCAATACCTATTGAAGGTTAAGTAGAGGAATGTATAGTAGTTATAAATAGGAAGTATGTTATGAATAAGAAGTATGTTATGAAGATAGTTCCAAGGGATTTATTTAACATGGGAGACCAATCTAATAAATCAAATTGTATTGAACAAAATGGTCCAAATAATGATGGTGAACTGAATTGGGTTAGGGAAGACATGCTTGTCCAAGTAATTGAGAAACCTCCCTCTGCTATGGATAAAATTGATTTTGATGAAGAAGATTTTGATGACACTATGTTTGATTTCATGGATTAATTATGGTTAGTTACATGTTTTAACACCTATTTTGTTTTTGTGTAATTTGTACAACAAACTAGGTTTTTCTTATATATTTACATGTTTTTAGTTCTAGTGTGTTTGCTTTCGCAGCTCATCTTATAATTTTTTTACATGTATGTTACAGATTTGTAGCTTTTTATTGGGATAAGTAGTTTTGCATCCTTTCAATCCTAGTCTCAAAGCAATAACATCTAACATCAAGTGACCTCATTTGCCGTCACAACTACCCAAGTAAAGGTTAGTTTATTCTCTTTCATATTTATCCACATTTGCTGCATAATAATTCATAGGGATTTTAGCTATGAATATTAAAAATTGGATTCTTTGTCATTGGTCACCATATGCACACAATTCCCTGATATTTTTCACTTTTGTTCTGTTCACATATCAAAATAAGCATCTAATGACCTCATTTGCTGCAACAATTATCTAACAAAGACTTCATTCTACAACAATTTTCCAATCAAGGTTAGTTTTTTCTTCACTTTTATGAACATGATTCAAGGATAGCCATTGGATCCTCATCTTTTGATTAGTTGACTGTAGCTTTACAAACTAATGCAATCCTAATTCAAGGATAGCCACTGGATCCACATGATTGATTTTGAAGATATAATACATATATAATAAGAGAATGAGGAAAAAACCAAAGAAGTTACTATCATTAGATATAGTAATTGATAGTTAAGCAGATTTTGTATATTTCTGTGCCCATTCTTGGTTGTCAGGCCTTATTTGTGAAGCTAGCATTTGCATTGATCTTCTCATATCTCTCTCATATTCTCTCTTAAAACCCACGTCCGTGATCTTGAAGCTAAGAAACAGTGTAACCCTGAGCTTTTAAAGCTTGCTTCATCGCTCTTTTCTTCTCAACATCGTGAAAACCTCAACATGTGTGCACAAAATTGCGAAGACAACTTCCTCTCTGATCCACAAATTAACCAAATCCCACACCTCGAACAATCCTCGAACACTTGGTTGAATACCCTTCTGTTTTCCATGACTCTTGCTTCCAACATCATTCTCAACCAAGCGATAGAAAGATATGTTAGCAACAACTTGTTGAGATTAATTGAAATGCCAAACATGTTAGGTGTGAATGAGTTCATATAAACGTTAATGCATTCACATAATGGTATTGATAATTGACTTTATTCTTTGAGGCTTTCTATGTGTTAGGAAGTAGTAGTAAATAAAAAGGTCCTTATCCTCTCCCAATTATTTGTTGTTTAAAAAGTTTCTATTATTGTTGTGTTACTGTACATTTATGATTTTCTTCCTAATATTAGCATCTATTAATCGGATTATATAAACAATGCACTGACACCTACAAAGATGAGCTAAATTGGGGGTGTAGAGTATCAAATGAACTTTAGTCATTAAGTCAGGCTTTAAACCTGCATTAGTCATTGAATTGTAGAGTTTCATGGCAAGATCAATTTGTCCAGCAGCAACATGTATTTCCAAAAGCCTTAAAGTAGTTTCTAACTTCCCAGACTTCACATAAGACTCAATCAGAGAAACAAATATGGTAGGAGGTGGATTAAGATAATGTTCATACTTTGTTTCTTGGATAAAAAAAATATAAAAACAAGTATATTTTGGGAAATTTAACATAGTTTGTACATCAAGTATATAATGGAAGTTTCTTAATCTAAGGCGTCAACAAATGATTGACATAAATCAAAATCTCAAAATCCATTTAATTATTGTTATATCTGAAAAAGTTTTATTACATGTGACTAGAAAATTATGGAGATACTTTGTCGAAAGAGTATAAATGGCACCTTGAGCTGACCTTTATTATCAAAGGGAATAACCTAGAATATCAATGAACAGTGAATCATTCAAACTCTCTAACATGACACGGTAAACCAAAGCATATTGTCATTAGAATCTAAAATTTTACAAGATATTGGATGAGAAGTTACGTACTTTGACCAAACCATCATACAAGTGAAGTCCAATCAACCTACAATCAGGGTCAATAATGCCAATCTGCAGAAAGAAAATGGATAACAACTTAAATGCACTGAACAACTTTCATCTAATCCTAGACTTATCATCTGATCCTATTTGATAAAAAACATCCCCCATTGCCCTGGATGACACTAAAATTGAGAATTAAACTGATGAACAACACAATCATTATGGCCCCTACTAGAACTTCCAATTTTTAATATAACGTACAAAAATTGAAAGTCTTGCTGATTTTATGAGCTATTTTGTCCCACTCTTTCAATTGTTTTCAATTTATAGGAGGGTTTCCTCCCTTGCCCTACATGAACATACTCTTCCATATAGGCAAAGAAAATCCTAGCTAGCATGTAAGCATGCATGATACATGGAATCTTATGAATTTATTAACATGTTTGCAACACCCATTATTTCTGAATCCCTTTCTTCTATGTTTTTCTTTTTTCAGCCAATGGAAGTTGGAAGTAAGTTAAAAATGACTGTTCGAAATTTTGAGGTGCCTGAAATGAAATCAAGCAAAGAACTGTGAAAGAAAGTAAAGATAAAGTGTGAAAGGCTAATAAGCATTCGAGGGGTCACTAATGGACCTAAGATTACACCAAAAGGACAATTTGATTTGACTGATTTTGAAGTATGTAGCCAACCCAATTTGAATTCCCAAGAGTTTGAATTAACAAAATAGGACAAATCTACTGCAAGGATGGCTAATCCTAAGCTTCCTACCCAAAAGAACTTGACATTGGACACATCCATGACTAAAGAAAAAGAGCATATACAAATGCAAGATTCAAATAGGTGGTTAATGAAGTGAGTAGCAACTGTAAATGAAAAGTCTTGCACCAATCAACAACTACGGGCAATAGGAAGAACACAATCTCAAAATTCCAAGGCAAAGCTTTTGGCAAATGCAAACACAATGGCTGGAGTTAGCAAGTCAAGTTCCAAACAACACCGAAGATAAAAGGAAACCGAGGGAAATTATAGAGCAATGTTGGTGCCAATGAAAAATGTTAGAGCTCAAATTAATAAGCCAAATGAAGAACAAAAACCTTCAAAAATGGTGACATTGGAAGATGAAAACTCTAGGACAAAGAAGAAATCCAATAAAAGGGTAAGGATGGAAGATGATGAACCAATGATGGTAGAACAAGGTACTATAAAAAAATAAGTCACAAAGGACCTCATTATGCCGGTCAATGTTGATTGATGAATTTCTCAAGGAAAATAGACTAGTTGGTGAAGGAATAGAGTTAGAAAGTGAAAGTGAAAGTGTCGAAGAGGAAGATATTGAAGAAAAAAAATCTTGAAGAAGATATTGAAGAAGAGCATGAAAACCAAGATGAAACAGGTGTTGATTTAAATTCCCTACAAGAAGGTAAATATTTCAATTTCATTAAACTATAAAATGAGTACTTGTCAATTTCTTTATGTCATATTTGTTAAGTTATCTTATACAATTTTAACTTGGAAATAGTTATGTCTAAGAAAAAAAACAAGAGGACCAAATCAGTGCTTACAAATACATGCAAGAGGCATTGAAGACCGTCAAGAGATTATATTGGATGATGATGGAGAGCCTATTGGACCAACTGACAAAGTTGTGTCAGACTTAAGTTATTTTCTTGGCACAATAGGAAGGAATTCTGATTTTTGCCCTTTGATTTATACAACCTTCAAGGCAGTGCTCAAAGATAACAAGGATCACATATGGAAATATGTTTTGGTATGGCTAGTACAATTTTGACTTTCTCTCAATTAAATATGTTTTGGTATGGAAATATTTCATTAAATAAATGTAATGCGATCATTTTTGTAGGAGAAATTCATCATCTCCCCTAAAGGAGAAAAAGCAATATTTTCTCGCATAAATGATGCTTGGAGGCGCTACAAGTGCTCTATCAAGAGAAATCATTTTCTAAAGTACTCTTCCTTGAAGGAGCAACTAAAACATCGTCCATATGGTATTTCTGAAGATCATTTCAAGCAGTTGTTGACATATTGGAAAAATTCCACTATTCAAGTAAGTTATTGCAACTATTACTATTATAAATTCAAACTTTCTATCTAACTTAATATTTTTCTCTCTAATATATAATGCAGAGCATTAGTGAAAAGAATGTTGCTAATAGAGCTAAGCAAAAGTATATGCATCGAATGGGACCAATAAACTTTGCTAGAATTCGTGCTCAATTGGTATTACTATTTCAATGCTTTACTATTTCTTGCTTTTCCATATCTAATGTGAAAATGTATTTTAATAATATTTATTAATGCACTTTGCAAATAAGAATGAAGGAGAAGAAGTGACTCGTGTTGAAATGTTCATCAAAACTCGTCAAGGTCTTAAAGGAAAAGTAGTGGATGAAGAAACACAAAATGTCATTGTAAGTTTATACTTAATTAAATATTAAATATGTATAAAATTTAAAATTGATTAGTCTTGATTGTGTTTTTCTATTAGGCTACATTTCAAACTTCCATTGAAAATTCAAATGAGTCATTGGAAGAAAAATTTGAATCTTTGCTTGGAAAAGAAAAGCCTGGTCGAGTGCGTTGCTATGGAAGGACTATGACACCTACCATTTTCAAGAGAAATGAAAACATTGCTTCTATATAAAAAGAATGTGAAGTTAAAATGAGTAGCATGCAAGAAGAAATGAATGGTATGAAGGCAATGATGAAATTCATGCTCAAGTAACAAAATCCAGAATTAGATGATGATGATGATATAAATGAATTGATGACACGTTTTTTGGGCAAAGAAAGTAGTGCAATAGGACCTCATTCATCTACATCAACATATAATCCTAATTCATATTATTATCAAGTATAGTTAAACACAAATTGATCAAATGCTAGTACGGCTGAATTTTGCCACTGATTGGTGTTTACAAATGTATAATTGAATTATTTTATAATAATGCTGCTGAATGAGTTTAGCATGATCTGGGCTGGCTTTTAAGGTCTGCTTCAGCTTACTTATTTTAGTGGTCCTTGGATTATCAAAATCACAATCATCCTATTTTCAATCTGGTGGGGTATTGGTGAAATTATTCGACTGACTTTGTTAAGGAGTACCTTTCACTTAAAATGGTCGAAAATTGTCTGCAAGTGTTACATTGTATCAAATTTGGGATTTGCAGAACCGTGCCTATTCCTCACACTTGTTTTTCTCCTTCGGGCACCTTTCCAGGATTTGGAGACTGGAATTATGAGCAAAAAATGGAATGTGAAAACATTAGGATATGTTCTTCTTTACTGCCTCCCAATGTTTGTTCTTTAGCTTTTTGTTATTTTGGTTGGACCTCGGTTAGACAAGAATAGGGGTTCTGGAAAAAAGTTGCCTCATTATTTTTCAAGTGCGGGGATTGCCTCTTCAATGGCCGGGGAGAGTGACACTGCCTTCTGTACTTACCCTTTACTCAGCACTATTCTCCTTGGCCTTTATGCCATTGTCCTGACTTCATACCTTTTTTGGCTTGGTAGTCAGATTTTAAAACTAGATATTAATAGAGGTCTGCAGAAGAGGGTTTACACATTGCTCTTCTCAGTTTCATGTTTCCTTCCATTAAGGGTTCTTCTTCTTGGTTTATCTGTTTTATCCGGACCTGAGCATTTTATGTTTGAAGCCTTTGTTTTCTTGGCTTTTCTTGCACTGGTATGTTGCGCTAGCTTATGCATGTACACACTTGTTTATCGTCCAGTGGCATATAGCTTAGTGTTGGGAAATCTGCAAGACATGGAAGTAGCTAGGAGGCGAAATGTTGATCATAATTATACCATGTCTTTCATTGCTAGCCAGAGTCATCTAGAAGGAAATGTTGAAGAAAATGTTCGGTCTAGTCCTGGTAGATACTTTGACACATTGACAAAGCGAGGATCGATTTCATTTCGGACATTAGGAAAGGGTGTTACATCAACAGGAACATTTGTTGATCAACCTTTTACATATTGATAAAATGTTTTATTAGTTAAGACTTGCATCGTTTTTGTTTTATTAGTTAGGATTTGGATAAGAGATAAATTGAACTTTTTTTTTTTTTCAGG
>Ga0209589_1002189_pt1 | contig 33526 bp, 14 predicted proteins | sample CowpeawhiteBW_FD_187525 | JGI IMG/M metagenome (GOLD analysis project Ga0209589, IMG submission 187525) | Root nodule microbial communities of legume samples collected from California USA - Cow pea white BW (SPAdes) (version 2) | ecosystem: Host-associated > Plants > Roots > Nodule | place: USA...
ATATATATATATATATATATATATGAAAACTTTGATCCCTGTGACGGCCATTGTCTAATAAACAATAATGTCACTTAAAACTTACACCACATGTGACCCATTTTGAAAGAAACCTTTCTCATAGCAAAAGGATGATTGAGGCAACACCAAAAATATTCAGTTTGAAAATTCTAAAGGAAGAGGAAGAAAACATTATCTAAAGCATGATGAATTACTTTATCTGAAAAGTCAAAACATCATCACCTTCTTTGGTTACTATATGTTTACTCAAATTTTCATGTACTTGCATTGCAGTGTCTATCTTCAAATAAACTCAAGGATTCAAAGATTTGTTGTGGTTTCCTATTTCAGCATTCGTTGGTACTTTCAACTCCTTCTCACCATCATGGAGTGTGCACATGAGAGTTTTCATGGAGATGGTAGATTCGTTGCTTCTTCCTCTCCTTACCCTTATCAAACAACTTCATATCTACTCACAAAGCAAAAAGAACATTCTTCTTTAAGCTTCATCTTTACATTATTTATGAACTGCATTTTGTTAAGTCTATAGAGGGGGTTTCACTGGGGAAATACAACACCAATGAGACCTGAGTCTAATCACATAAGGCATTGACACTACTCTCAACCTAAAACTTTAAGACAATGGGTTTTATGGGTCTTTATTCTTATATAGTGTTCTACTTTCTAATTTTTATTCAATCTGAGACCTAGACTCACACTTGAATTCTTAACACATTCTGTATGTTATGTTTCTTTCTGCTATGTATTGCATTCTACTTTAAGTCTTCTCTGTTGCACATGCTTTTGTTCTGATTGCATTTGATGCATGAAAAACAAGTACAAACAAACTTGTTTCTCACTGACCCAACAGTATCTCAGTCATGTGTATACCAATTGATTTGTGATTCATCATGCAGATTCAAAACCAGTGTCTAAAATAACAATAAAAGTTAATAAATGTTCACAGTTCACAATAACTCGCATTGCCTTTTAAAATATGAATCTCTTTGAACTTTTATGTTAAGTTTATAATTTTCAAAGATGTACTATTTGTTGTGTATGTATCCTGCCTTATAACTTGTACTATTTACCTTATCCTTATGACATATTTATCTTATCCTTATGTCAGTACAAAAATTTATCATAACTTTCTGATACAAATATCATGTTATATCAGGTGCCCTTGGTGTAAAAACTTGCAGAGACATGTACTTCAATGGATGGCCTAAGAAATTCACTCACATTTCTTGTTTAATGTTGATGAATGGAAGATAGCATATTAAGGGATTTTGGAGCCACTAAGTAATGAAGAGTGTACATGCCCAGAAGAGACTTTAATGCACCATTAAAGCTAAGAAGTTTTTACTTATAATAAACATTCAAGATATATAGGCATTGGAGCCTCTCATTCATGAGATGGTCATTTGTCTTTTACACTTCATATGCTCGAGCACAATAGCCATATCTCCTTAGCTTCATATAAGGAGCTCGATCAGGATGTTAAGAATTCAAGTATGAGTCTAAGTCTCGTATTGGCTAGAAATGAAAAAATAGAACACTATATAAGGATAAATACCCATAAACCTATTGTCTTAAGGTTTTGGGTTGAGAGTGGTGTCAATGTCTTATGTGGTTGGACTTAAGTCTCATTGGTGTTTGTTCTCTCCAATGATATTCCTCCTTAAAAACCAAACAAGTGGTATCAGAGCCGATGGTTTAAGGTTTTGAGTTGAGAATGGTGTCAATGCCTTATGTGACCAACCTCGCAAAGATACCATCAGGATTTTACCACATGTTTTACTGAAACAGAATCCAAACACGATAAGAACAAAGAGAAAGAATGAGAGTATGATTATTTTAGTTAACACTTAATGCTATAGTGGCTTATTTTCTGAAGATGAGAAAATCAGTAGGGAAGATTATGCAGTGGGGTTGGTCTTATGTGGTGTGAATGGTTAAGTCATTGGACATGGGAAGGAGCTATATATGTTAATGTGTGGGGATAGAGAAGAAAAAATAATCTTGTCTTGTAATGCATTCAGAGGAAGGACAATGCCATGTGAAGATGCATAATGTGGTCCGTGATGGGGTGCGACATCACTGATCGAGGTAAACGTGGCAAAAAAATCTAGGAGCAAAAAGGGAAGTTTTATATCTGCATCATTTGAGGTACAAAATCAACTTCTTTATCAATCTGTTTGATGTAATATTGATACATATTGAAAGTGGATTTTTAGTATCAAATGTACCTTTTCAATGTGCATGAAGTTATGAGTGCAGTTTCTACAGATTATGGAGAAGTACTTTTGCCATCACTGCCACATTCATGAACTCTTCTACTAGAGCACAAGAAAAGTATCATTTGAAAATTTTCAAGCCATATGAGTCATAGATGATGATGAGTTAACTGTGCCGTCTGAGGCATTTGTTGAGTGATTGAAGCTTCACCAATACAACTTTTAACCTAGTTTGTTGATTACAATTTTACAATTGGCTAAAATTGAGAAAGTAGAGCACGATATAAGAATAAAGACTCATATACTCATTGCCTTAAGATTTTGGGTTGATAGTGATATCAATGTCTTATGTGGTTAAGCTTAAGTCTTACTAGTATTGTATTTCTCCAATGAAACCCCTCTCTATAAACCTAACAAATCACGACTCATTCAGGTATGATTGTGAAATTGGCAATTTCATTCCAAAGGAAGCAGTAATTGAAATAAAATCCCCTGGCACTTGCTCATGATTTTTGAAGCAGCATGATGAAGATTCAATGCATATATGTGACCACAGAGAAAAAAACAAGTACTCTAAGAAAGTAAGTGGCTAAGTTGTGGTTGTCTTCAGTAGGAAACCTATTCACATGTGAGGGGGGAAATGTCCCCTCTTTCACTTCAACAAAAATTACAAAACAAGTATTGTAAGTTTTTATATTTTGTCTGTTATTGCTGCAATTTTCAATGAACTGAATCCAAATTGTATTTGAGTTTTAATTAAATCCCACAATTTATAAACTTAAAATGTTTTTTTATTGAAGTAAAAAACCTTAAGAAAACGTACCTATTATATTTAAATTTAGATCATTCTCATAAAAAATCATATAATATATATAATAATCATATTATTTTCAAAAACAACTTTAAAAAATTACACCCTGTCCTTTTTCTTCATTTTATCGTAAACTAACGGTCAAATATGAATTATCTTTTTCCCTCTTTCTATGTATACAAACACTTACTTCATATATGTTCAATTATTTTTTAAGTTTAAAGTTAAATAAGATAATCATCTTATATTACTAAATGATTTGATAGTGAGATCAACTAGTTGATTAAGAGTGTCAACGAAAAATAAACTGAAGAACTATAGTAAGAACATGTTGATTAATGAAATGATGATTTATCTCTGTACGAAAGATTTTATCTGTGTAACCTAAATAACAATGATTAATGGTGGATTGGTAAGTAGAGCAAAAGTCATCGAGAAATGAACAAATGTAAATGATTTAAATGGTGTGATATTAAGAAGAGCATGATTCTTGGATTCAATGGTAGACTGATTGATAAGTTTTTGTTTTTCATTGCGACAAGACTCTTCTTTCATCAATAGTGTATTTGGATGCTTTGGAGTGTTCAATAATGATAAAGCGTACGATGTGCATTTTCATTCTATAATTTTGTTCATTTTCTTGTTTCTTTTAGTTAACATTATATATTTGGTTTCATGTACAAAAATCTGAATAAAAGTAAATGAATTTCTATAATTTGGTTTAGATTGGCTTTATGGTTTTGCTGTATTTTTTCATAACAATAAACGTCCCGAGGAAGAATGAGTATTTTGTACCGCCACAATAGCTGTTCATTAACGGTAAAAAAAGTGACGCGCATGAATTCCTTCACACCGTTGCTTTCTTCAACTCGCGTTTATTAGCTTTCTGGCTAGACAGACAGATCCAAACATGCTGTCACAAACGTCAGAGATGGTCTCTTACAGCTCAAAAATATGGCTAACTTGGAACAGTTGTTTCATGGTCCACCGTCAACAAACTTTTTTTTTTCAAAATTTAGACGATTTCATTTAATATAATAACATTTTAATCTACTTTTTCTGATCCATTTTTATCCCACAATTCCAATCACGATTTAATTATCTATTTTTAATTTTTTTTAATGTTACAATGTGATAATCTAAAAATAATTAGAATAGTGAATAAAAATAGATCAGAAAAATAGGTTAAAATATAATTATGAATTGATCTATAGCAACTTGTGCAATCTTAAGGTTCAGCAAGAACGTTAAAAAGAGGGGAAGTCGGATAAATTAAAAAGAAAAATATACATTAAGCTGATGCAGTTCACGTGCATCAATTTCACAGAGAGAACAAGGGCCGAGAAGTTTAAGAATACCGGTTCGCTGAGCTTTGAAGAAACAAATGGAATTTAAGACTTGCCCTTTCCCGTCTTGAACAAGAGAACATTCATGACACATTGACACCCTCAAGCTGCAACACTGTACATCAACTAAAATCTTTGGGCTGGTATGAGAATACAGTAAATGACATAAGTTTTCTGCCCCCTCAAACTTTATATGAAAAAAAAAAAGAAAACACTTCAATCTATGGCAAGAACTTCAGTAGCAGAAAAGTGGACAACCCAGTAATATAGTTGAAGAAATGGAATCCGCAAATCAGAGGCAGATAAAAAAGAAGTGACGTCTGCAAGTTGAAGACGACAAGGAAGCACACATAGAATTCACTTGCCAATCCTTCACTAAAAGCAAGATGGTAGCGCGGGCCCATGGCAAACAAAAGCCAGCACAATATAAACTATCACGAGTAGGAGGACAATAAGTGCAATCCTGCAACATGCAACGGTTTAGTCAGTAAGACCCAAAAACAGAGACTCCTCTAACTTTAGTTAAAGATTGATTAATGAAGTTATGACAAGGATTTACAATTGAAACAGTTTGTTGCCTGCTATTTGAAATTATCCTAAATCTAGTAGAGGTGAATTCAAATTTTACTTAATGGAACTCTCACCACACAAAAACTTAACATTTATTATATTTAAAAATGATGTTGCACTCTGAATAACATAAAAATCAATCGAATGTAGGGGGATTTGACACGCAAATATAGCTTGCCAATTATAACTTTATATCATGAGAATATGGAACCTTCATGATAACACTATTTTTGGGTTTCTTGGAAACCTTATATGTTGCAAGTTAGACACCCTCGCATGGCCCTTCCCCTTAAATGTGTTCAACCAAGGGCCCATTTGTCATAAAGTTGCCTAGAATTGGTTTTTATACAATTAATTTTGAACCATTGAAACAATTAGAACATGTCCAAATTAATAACCATAGGTTTATACTGGTACTGCTGTTGTTATTAGAAAGTGTGATTTTCAGACACCAAAGAAGCTAGATCTAACTTTGAAGTACGACACCTTTATTTTTCCATCACTCGGATGCATAATAGTTTTGGAATGAACTTTTAGATAATTTTGGTGAGGCATGGGTGTTTTTTAGTTCACTGGATCAATTTCTATACATTCACTTTGAAAGGCTTGGTAAGAAGAAGGAACATAAAAATGTTGTGGCAATGCACTGTTTATGCGAATTTGTGGGTTTGATAGGAAAACCCACATCTTCAAGGCTGTGTCCTCACCTCTACATTTTTACGAGATAAAACCATTTTCACCTCTTCAAGTGTATCGGTATTGGACAGCAAGGAGACTACACAACTCTCCTACTTTAACTAGTTTCTAGGAGCTTCCATTTGTCTCTGTTTTTTCTCTACTTTGGTCTTTGTTGAGGATTTCTTATCCTCTTCCTTTCTATAATACTTTTTCTTCTTATATACTTTTACAAGTGAAATTACTTCTACCAAGAAAATTACTTTAGCACATTTAGAAGGTTTTACCAACACTTCAAGTTTCAACCAAAGTTTAAGCCAAGGTGGTTTCCGTCAAAGTCCTCTGAAATTCTACTATCAGCATTTAGGAAAGTCCAGTTAATCATGCAAGAAATGATACAAAAAGAATGGAGATGAGGTTTCAGATTCATTCAAAAGACTGAAGTTTTTCATTGCAAGTTCAGCTAACATGACTGAGTTTTAGATTGAGAACATACGTGAGCTTGACATTTCTCCACCAGACGGTGCTTCTGAAGCGGCGAGCTTGCTTCCTGAAACGAAATGTATTTCCTTGCATATTGGCAGTTTTATCCACCAGCAACTCCAACCGATCACCTCTATCTAAAACTTTGTCAATATTTTCTATCATGACATTTCGTACCTGTTAAAGAACCCAGAAGATAAGAGAACACAAACATGAGAGCAAAACAACCAAGTGAACAACAAATAAGGCTCAACCAAGTGAACAACAAATAAGGCTCGGTTCGGAAAAAATTCTAAACAAATACACAAGGGAAAATAAAATAAAGTGGTAAATAAATCCAGCTTCTCTCACAAATTAAAAACTTAAAATTAACTTAGTCTTATACACCTCTACTTTTTCGGAAGCTCTCTAATCAAAACTTCTCCAAAAGCTATAGAGCATAACAGGATTTTAACTTAAACGGAGAAGTTCGATAAATTCTATTTCTCTGTTTATTCTCTTTTAAGTGTTTATATAGAAGCTTATCCAAACTAGACCAAAGTATAAAATGTAAAAGTCAAAGTGCAGGTCAGTGCAGGACTCTCTTAGAACATATATCAAATAGAAACGCCGCTGACTAATCATTATTAGATGTATCTGTTCCATTAATTATAAATTTATTGTTCCAGTACCAAGCTCATTTAACTTGGGCAGTGTTGAATTACTAAACAAGGATGAAATGAAGTGGAATTGATGCAAAAATGTAATTACACAACCTATTAACTCACTGATTACCACTGTCAGTGTTGTTTAGCCACACACTCGCCAAACAATGAGTTCTAAATTTTCAATTACTCAAAAAACCGAAGAGAAAAACCACCACACCTGAGACATTTCACCTTTGAGCCGATTGATCCTATCGGCGTTGGGATCGCTGGAGTAATACTCCATCTGCTGATTCAAAACCCTAGAGAACTCCTCGTTCATTCCGTAAGGCTGCGCGGAGTGAACGGCTCGTCCGTAAGTCCGCACGAACTTCTGATGAATATCCTCGAGAAACGCAAAAGGAAGTCTCCCTGCAACGAATGAATTCAAAACATTAAAAGCGAACAAGTGACGGATTTAGGTTTTACAGAAGGAGAAGTGAACAGATCGGAAAACGCACTGCCGGCAGTGTCGTCAGCCATGCAGAGCACGGTGAGTCCATCGGTGCGTTTAACGTGGAAGATGTAGCGATCCTGAGAGTAGGAAACGTGCGTGTCGTTGTTGCCTGGGATCTTCTCGAGAATCTGCCGCGCGATTACGCTGGCGTTGGTGGTGGTACCGCTGTACTCCGCCAGCACCACCGATCCGCGACCTACCAGCGCGTACAGAATCCCCATTCGGTTCCGATCGGTGAATCAATCGAAAAGCGGCAACACAACACAGCACCGAACGCTCTTCTCTTCTATTCTCTTCTTCTTCCACTCCTGTTCATCAAGTGTCCCTTTCTTTTTGACTTTTTGCTTTTACCATCATCACTACCTTCTGCTTTCTGATTGGAATTTAATTATTGTCTTCGGATTTTAAAATTGCCGTCAAAATTTGTTTCCCTCTGTTATTTATTTCAGTTACCATTCAAAATTGAGTGAAATTACTTTCATGATATTTAAATTAATTGTTTTAATATTTCTATGATCGAAAGTCTTTTTTTTTCCAAAATTTATTTAATCATGATGTTGATGATGAAAAGATTAATGTTTAGGCTTAATAATATTTTATTTCTCAGCCACGTCTTACTTCCAGCTGTTGCCACGTACTCTCTTAATAATATAGTAATATTACTTAAAAAATGGTGTTATAATAATGAAATAAATTTTCAACACCAACTATTACGTCTCTAATAAATTAATATGTAATTCTAATAATTAAATTGGATATTTTAGCTATAAAAGATGGAGATTCAAATAAAAATTTGTAAGAGAATGGTTGTATAAATAAGGATGGGGTGCATGTCCACTTTAATGTTGTAATATACAATTCGAGCATTAATGTTATATTGAAAATTCTTAGTTTTTGTTCTTAAATTCAGATCCCTATAACTTTTTTATCTCTGAAATTTTGTAAATGTCTGATTTTACTTTATGTACAAAAACTAATTACATATTTGGTATTTAAATTTTTTAAAATTAAACAATTTTTGTTCACTTTTATTATATTTTCCAAATATAAATAGAAAATAAAATTCTCGGTTGATGATAATGTTAGTTAATCAATGTAAGGTACTGATAATGTTGTTTAGTGTTAAGTTTTAACATTTGTTATTCAAGAAGGTATATTAATATATTTTGTTAATAACTAGATAATATGTAAGATCGTATAAAACACTTTACACTAATACAATGTTATGAAATTGCGAGATTTGAGGTGATTTGTGAAAAAAGAATCGTGAAATTAATAGAAATTCAAATTTTTACGTGCTATCTATCATATTCATTAAATAATTTATAAACTTTAACTTATTTTCTTTTAAAATATTTTCATTCTAGTCTCTTTATCCCTTGTAATTAATAATATAATATAAATATCTTCTTTATCCTCTCAAGTTCATCACTCATTCACTTTCCCTCAAATTCATATTTTAAACAAACAAAAGTGAGATAAAACTTTTATAATACACTCAATTATTTTATTATTAAAAAGCTTTAGTATAAATAAAAGGCTAAATTACTTTTTTTTTTATTGTTTTTGTTAATAAGTGTGAAGTTGGTCCTTTATATTTATTTTATCTAAATTTAGTCATTATTTTTTTAAGAGTGATTCAATTTGGTTGTTAGTTTTCACAAACGTGTTAAAGTCGGTGTTATATGTCAATTTGTGATTTTTTTTAATTTTTTACGCATGTCACTACAAGATTGTGCCACGTGGGCAAAGTCTCAATTTGGTCTCTACATTTATTTTTTAATTTTAATTTAATCCTAATTTTAGTAGAAGTGAAGCAATATTATCTTTTTTTGAATTGAGACTCAATTCCATTTTTGTATAAATCTTCAATTATTTTTACTAAAATTGACATTTTTATTAAATATTTATAGAAGTAGTTTTAAACAAAATTTAAAATCTATACGAAATTTTTACGATGACTCACATGAGTGAATTGGTAGAGTTAATACTTGAATCTTATGAGTTATACTATTCAACTTATTAATTTTAATTTGATCATGTGTTTTTTGTTGCATAATTTGTGTTATGTTTCACGCTAAATTTAAGAATCACCTTCAAACTTTAACTAAAATGATTTGAAACATGTATTTCGTATAAATTTTAAAGTTAATTTTAAAATATTTTCAAAAATATTTAATAAAAATTTTAATTGTAGTAGAAATATCAACATAAAATTATATAAAAAGTAAATTGAGTCTCAACTTAAGGAGTGATAATATTGCTTTATTTTTATATAAAAAAGGGACTAAATTAAAACTAAAATTAAATATATGAACCAAATTGAGACTCTATCAACCAACATGGCACAAATGTTGAGTGACATGTGTACAAAAATTAAACATTAAAAAAATAAAAATAAAAATAACCCAAAATTGAAACGTAATACTGACTTTAACCCCATTTGTGAAAAACTAACAATAATGATCAAATTGAATCACTTAAAAAAAAATCAGAATCAAAAGAGTAGTTTAGCCAAATAAAAATCAGTTTAGTCTCGTACAATTTGTAAAAGCTATTATCTATATAAAAGATAGAACATTCTACTTTTCTCTAAGTTCTTGATCTTTCTACCTTTCTGTTTGAAGATCAAAGCATACTATAACACTATTGGTCGTGAGGCCTGACTTTTTATTTGATTAAATTGTTGACAAAATAAGTTCATCTTTTAATTTTTTTTAAGTCGTTTGAAATCTTTGGCATGCATGTGTAGTATTTAAGATTACATGTTTGGTATAAGAGTTCCTGGTGAACGGTTTAATTTTGTTAGGGTGTGATCAAATAATTGATTTGAGCTTTTTTTTGTGGAAATTAGAAGTACTTGGTGAAAATTATTCTATTTTGTGCTCTTAGTCAGATAAGGAAAGTTGGTTATTTAAAAAAATTATTCTTTTTGGTATGAAATTGTGGTTTAAATCTCATTTGGATATGTTGAAATTGATGAATTAAATGAAATGACTTGTTTGTGAAATTTATGTTTTAATTTGGTTGATTTGATATTGTTAGTAGAAATATATACATGTAATTATTGTTTGATGGTATTCTTATTTCTATAATTAGTAAACTTGATTCAATCGATTTTCAGTTGGAGCATTTGATAAGTTATTATTTGTTTTGGCCTCTGAAGAGAAAAGAAAAACACCATTTTGAAACCAAAATATGTGTAAATTGGTGTTGATGGAATGTATAAATATTGTTTTTGTTTTGTGTATTGAAACTTATGATAGAGATTTTAACCTCACCAATAATCTAAAACATATGAACAAAAATATAAGGCGTACGACACATAAAGGGAGTTTGTTATACATTTGGTACGATATAGATATGAAATTTTATGTCTCAAATTAACTCTATACCTATCAAGCTCAAATATATATTTATATGATAATTGTGTTAGTGTCTTATAGAATCTGATGTTTCTTCCTAAATGTGTTAGTAAAGATTACTTGATGAAGATTTTTAGTTGTATAGATCTATGTGTGGTTTATATATGTATGCATGTTGTTATTGTATGGAACCGAGTTGTCTTAAAATGTCTTGATTACTCCTGCTTGGATGATTGAAATGTCCACAAACTGATTAATGTTTTGATCGACTAAGGAGTGGGTACCTGGAGACATTCAAACGCTCAAGTTTATTTGATGTTTGAAATGTGTTTTATGGTAGTTTCTTAATGAACGTAAAAGCAAAAATATGTGAAACAGTATAAACAACTCAATCGATATAATGAAATACGTTTGAAACGTTAAATAATTTAACAACAGAAGTTAAAAGAACTAAATTCACACAGTTTTAAAGTTGAAAGACTAAATTAAATCAAAATTTTAAAAATAAATTAATTTTAATTTTTTCTTAAAGTTAAAAAATAAAAAACATATTTAACCGAAAATTTTATCTTTAAACTGTAGAAGAAATGAATTTGAATTATTCATCATTTATAAACGAGTTTTTTTTAATGATAGTGGTGTTAATAAAAGAAATTTGTCTTCATTTGATTGATGTGGTGATTGGTTAGCCGCACTTATCACGTGCTCCCACCTTAATATACCTTCATATACACGTTGTGATAGGGCCAACCATCAAATACTCCATCATTTTTTTAAATGTATATTTACATTGAACATATATATATATATATATATATATATATATATATATATATATATATATATTATATATTATATATATATTTAAAATATATTTAATTATATAAATATTTAATAAATTTGTTAATGGTTAATCGATGTTTTTAATTGAATAAAATAAAAGAATCACTGATTGGTCTCAATTATTTTCCTTAATTTTGTTTACTGAATGTACTTTATTTCTTAATTATCCTCCGCATTAATTTTTTGAACATTCTCTGGGTTTTACTTGCCACGCGGTTGAAATAGTGAGAATAAACAGACTTGTTGAAAATAAAATCAAAAATAAATATAAAGTATCCATGAATGAAATTAATTTCTAAAATCATTTGTTTTTTAGATTTCCTTGCATTGATCTTCAGAGAAACTACATTTAATTCATTTAACTAAACGTTCGCGTCACCTAATCCACTGAATTCACGTAAATTACAATGATTTATTTAACTTGGAAATTCGATATCATTTTCTTTGTCTACATAGAAAAAAAAAGGTATAAGAAAAATAAGAGATAATTTTTTTTCTTACTATATGTTAAATTTGAAAATAAAATAGTCAATATAATAAATTTATTTCAATTTAATAAAACATTTGTAATTATTTTATTTAATAAATATGTTTTTAGTCCATCAAGTCTTAATAAAAATTGAAATCAGTCATTTATCAAAAATTTTGACCAGTTTAGTCATTTATTTTACAAAATACGTAAATTTAGTTCTTTTAATCATTTTTTTAAGTTTATCTTACGTTTCAAGCGTATTTTATGATAGTATTTGAATTGTTTATCTCGTTTAATACATTTTCGCTTCAACGTTAACTCAAATATTATCATAAAATGCGTTTAAAATATCAAATAAATTTAACAAAATTTGGTATAAAAGACTAAATTTACATAATTTTAGAGATAAAAAACTAGATTGGTATAAAATTTCGAAAAAAAACTAATACCAAGACTCACTGAAATTTGAAAGACAAAAACATATTTAATCCTAATAAATAAATAAAAATTAAACTAAATTAAATAACTTTCCTAAATATAATATTCTTTGTTTTGGGTGGAGTATCTTGTAATATGAGTTGTTAGAAAGAAAAAAGAATATCTGCGCCGAAAGCCTTTTTTTTTTTTTTTTTTTTTTCTTTTTCGATAAAGTTCATATAAAGCAATTTTCTGATGCAAATAACATATCACATCAGAGAATCTAGGTGCGCTCGTAGTGCCGTATTTTAAAATAGAATAAAATAATCCATAAAAAGAACATTCATATTTATTTATTTCAGGAATTAAAACTGTAGTTGATTACTTATACTATTTTATGTTTAATTTATCACAAATCGAGTCAATAAAATGTTTAATGAGTCTGATAGTAGAAGGAGAAGATAAACTTCTGGGAAAGAAAAAAAAAAGTCAACAAAGTGCGAAAGTTACTTAAAAAGTCACACTAGAAGGAAAAGTCAAATTAGAAGATTAATAGGATTAAAAAAATTTCCTCTATAATTTATATTATTAGTTTTGACAGGGATATTTTTAAACTTTTGTTTTTTGTTCATGTAACTTGTGAAGCAGTAAAAAATGTTAATTATTCAATTTAAGTTTCTCTACTCATAACTTATTATACTTTTAATTAAAGTGTTTTTTATTCTATAGAAAACGAGACTCGCAAACACAGAACAAGGGAATATTCATTCTTTGTAAACTCAGAATAAGTGTTTCCGAAGTTTGCAAAATTTTAAAAGTTATTTGTTTGATTTAAAGACAAGACATAATTTTTTATAATAAATTAAAATTAGTAAACATATTTAACTCATTAACTATTTTCAGTTTGTGTAAACTTAAAATAATTAGTTTTTTCTTCTATTTCCTAAATAAATACACCAAAACATGTTAACAGTCATACCAAGTAATTACTTTATTGAAGAAAACATTTTTTTTTTCTTGAAAAAAGTAAAAGAAAAACAAGAATGCACTTATTTGGTTGCATGGGCACTTTTAGAAAAACAATTCAGTCTATTTATTTCTTTGAAGAATTTATGATTTTAAAAATGGAAAAGGATGGTAAATTCATTGCAACATGACAGTTGATGATAACCATTCCTTTGGAATCATTCAACAACACCAGATTTCTCAAACTCTGAGAAGAAGTCAGTTTCAAATTTGAGTCCCCCTCAATAAAGAAGGTATATGAAAAATAAAATAAAATAATTGTCTTATTATGTCACAATTCAAAAGAATATTGCAATTAATAATAGTGTCAAATATTAGAAGTGGATTTTAAACCTAACTCAACCTTACAAAACTGACATATAAAATAAAAATTATATTCACTTATTTATATATTGTAAATTGATCTTATCTTTAATTCTTCCAACATCAAATCAACAAGGGTTAAATATATTTTTAATCCCTCAAGTTTCAGTGAAATTTGGAATTAGTCATTCATCAAAACTTTTGACCAATTTAATCCTTCATCTTTCAAAATGCATGAATCTAGTCCTTTTAACCAAATTTTGTTAAGTTTATCTGACGTTTCAAACGCATTTAATGATAGTATTTAAATTATTTACACTGTTTGACACATTTTTGCTTCAATGTTAACTTAAATACTACCATGAAATGTGCTTGAAACGTCAGATAAACTTAACAAAATTTGGTTAAAAAGATTAAATTCACGCATTTTGAAAGATAAAGAACTAGATTGGTATAAAATTTTGATGAGAGACTAATTTCAAAATTCACTGAAGCTTTAGACACCAAAAACATATTTAACCCATTAAACAAAGATTTTGAATATAGAATCTTCTTTAACAACAATACAATAACCATGCTATGATTACAAATACTTTCGCACTTTCTCCTCCACAACAAAGTCTTCAACTTCGTCACGACACTCAATACATGTCCAAGAGGCATTTGTTATAAAAGAATTATTATATAGTACTTTTATTTTGGTCAAAGAAATAATTATGAAAAGGTGTTAAGATTTTAGTTGGAAAATTAAATTAAGTGAAACTAAAGCCATATAATATTTCATCTGAAATTTAAATGCATCCTCAATATTATCTATCTTGATATTCTCCACGATCATGTAAATGCAATATATTTAATATTTCATGAAAGATCATTAAAAAACTAGCTAACATGGTTAAAATTATACCTTTAATACAAAAGATAGCAATAAGTGAGATTAAATAAAGGTGGAAAAATACAAATGGTATTTGTGGTGGCTATTATACGAAGACCAACATTGATGTGACGTAGCAATAATGTTAAATCAAAGACAAGGTCGTGTTGTGGCATACACAACTTCAAATTCGTTAGTAATAACTGAAACTGATGTTGTTCTATTGATTTGATTCCTCAATTTCTCCAACCCAAACTAAATTTCCTGTTTTGATCGCTTCACTGCATTCAGTTCTCACTTCTGAATTGTTTTTGCGACACAATCATTCATTCTAACCATGGCTTCACTAAGCCGGCGGTTATCCGCCGCCGGCGCCGCCGCATCGGTCGGACGGGCTCAGTTACGGCGCCCCGCCGGGGTAAGCGGGCTGCGTTACAGTTACTGCATCAGGAGGCCAATGCGGTTGGTGGCGGCGGGGGCCACCGCGGGAGGCGGCGCGTGGGTGACATTCGCCTCCGGAGGGAGGGAGGAGAAGGTGGGGGCTTGCTCCTACGCGGTGGAGGATCGGAAGGTGGCGGTAGATGGTGGAAGGGAATCGGTGGAGGGGAGTGGTAAGCGGGCGGCGGAAGTGGCGGCGGCGGCGGCCGCGACGGTGGTGCTAGGTGTGGGGAACCGGGTTTTGTATAAGCTGGCTTTGGTTCCTTTGAAGCAGTACCCTTTCTTCCTTGCTCAACTTGCCACTTTCGGGTACTTTACCTTTAAAAGAAAAAAAACAAAATAATTGAAATATATTATTAATAACCATATTCTACTTATAGATTATGATGGGAATACTTTTATATTTATAATTAATATAAAAACTGTATCAAGTAATGATAGTAACAATAAATAGACACTTATAACAGAGATCAAACATTCCAACAGTTATTATTTCTCATTCTTTTCTTTTCTTTTTTTTTTATTATCTGGGAATGGTTCCTACGTAGTTCAAAGGGTAAACAACTCTGAAAGTATCCAAAATAATATTTTAAAAAATAATAACTTTTTAAGAAGCAGCGAATGTTTGATATTGTACATTATTTATTTCAGATATATAATAGTGTACTTTGGCATTTTGTATATTCGACATCATGCGGGTATTGTGACTGATGAAATGTTAAATGCGCCAAAGGCTCCGTTTATTGGTATTGGTCTATTGGAGGCTCTTGCTGCTGCAACTGGAATGGCTGCAGGAGGTAACTTTGTACTCTTTCTCAGTTTCTGAATCACATTTTCAATTTTTTTTTATCAACTTTGTTTTGGAGAGCATTGATATTCACAGCATCAAGTAGGTTAGATTCTGAATTTGGTTATTTGTTGTGCTCTTTCTTGTATCAGCAATTCTATCTGGAGCATCCATTCCAATTTTGTCTCAGGTAAAAGGAACGAACAGTTAATTGCACTCTCGTGGTCATTCTTAATTCCTGTTACTATTACATCTGCATGACATGACTGTTTTTGAGCAAAGGCAATGGATTACATAGTTGTCTAAGATAATATTGAAATTTAGTATATAATGTTGGCAATGTTATCTTCTAAACCAGTTCAGTTTCTGTTTTAGCTCATGTATGCAGAACTTACTTAGGTGTTCAAAAAATTGTAAAACAAAGGTGGTAGTTAATTTGAGGTATTCTCTTGCAGACTTTTCTGGTGTGGCAAATACTCCTCTCTATTATTTTTCTCGGAAGAAGATATAAAGTGAACCAACTACTTGGGTGTTTTCTTGTATCCATTGGTGTAGTTGTTACTGTAGCAAGGTCAGTAAGTACATGTAATTTTATCAAGGATCTTAGACCATGGTGATTCATGTTATCAGTATCAGTAAAAGCAATGCATGATCGTTAGTCAATAAACTAATTCTGAAAGTCTTTAAGCAACTTAACACAATTAATGGTAGTTGTCGAGCAAATTGACTATAAGGTTTCTCTTCAATCTGTGAATTATAAGAGTTTACTGGTAAAAAATATATGAAATTTATGTCAGTTTTTATGGCTTCGTACTTATATACCTCTGTTTACTATTGTAGTGGGGCTGGTGCTGGGAATTCATTGAAGGAAGGTGGTATGTTTTGGAGTCTTCTGATGATAATTTCGTTTTTTCTCCAAGCAGCTGGCACCGTGCTGAAGGTTATCATGGTTTATAATGTTTTCTGCATTTTTCCAACTGTAAAACTATTCTTCTGTAGTTACATTGTCCTTTTCATATTTTTGCAGGAAACAATCTTTTTGGACTCAACCCAAAAACTGAAGGTATGTACTGTAGTGAATGTTTTAATCTATGTTTCTGCTAATTATATGTCTGAATGTTTTGGAATAAACTGATCAGTGTTCAGTATTATCTGAAGCAGGGAGGTTCTATGGACTTGTTTGTTGTCAATTCATACGGATCTGCTTTCCAAGTAAGTGTTCTTCAATCTTTCATGAAATATTCATCTTTTAGATTTGCAATATAAATGAAAATAGATGCCTAAATGTAAGATTATATGCTTAATATAGGCACTATTCATATGTCTTCTTCTACCATTCTTGTCAAAATTATGGGGCATTCCCTTCAGTCAGCTTCCAAATTACCTTAAAGATGGTGCAGCCTGCTTCCTAAATGTTGGTACATTATCAAGTGGTAAGCTGCATTTCCTTTTCTAATGCTCAGTTTGATGTCAATGAGGGTGAAAATTTCAGGATGAATGATAAAAAATTGTATGAAAATTCATCCCTAAACATTTCACGCCCAATTTCAAATTATCTGTTTGATGAGATGACTTAAAAATCCGTGTTTTCTACTCTTGCTGTTTTTGTGATAATGGTGATGAAAGAAAGGGTTTTCTGGTTCCAGGATGTGATGGTGCTCCTCTGCTGCCTCTGTTGTTTATCATCGTAAACATAGGTTTCAACATTGCACTGCTTCATCTCCTCAAAATCTCTTCAGCTGTTGTATCTTGTCTTGCTTCCACATTTTCAGGTACGCAAGGTGTTTGATAAAATTATTGTATGGCCCTGGACCAATACACTACACATCCATGTCCCAGATGAAAATTTTCAATCTACAAATACATGCTAATGTGAAAAATTATGAGCATACCCAATTGATAGAATGTGGGTTTGTGTTGTGGCAGTTCCAATATCAATCTATGTGTTCACCATGCCATTGCCATACCTTGGTGTTGCTTCCTCTCTTCCAACAGGTTTCATGGCAGGTGCCATCATTCTCCTTTTGGGTTTACTCATCTATGCATGGACTCCTTCAAATGGTTCTTTCTCAGCTTCCACCTAGAATGAGTTAACATGTCATTGAACACACTAAAACAGCAGAAGGAACTAATTCATGTTCACTTCTCAGTGGTGGCTAAAACAAGGAAAAAGAATGTGTTGTTCTTATAATTGCTGGGAAGCGTTTTTTATGAACTAAGCTCAAGTTAGAAAGAAATAATGTAGATTGTAGATTGTTGGAGATCTATATTCGTTAAAGATAACCTTTAATTATAACATATAAATGGGATATATTTTATCTTATCTCAATTCAATAAGTTAAGATTTATCCCTATTTATATATTATAATTTTATTTTATTTTTAACAAATATCTGACATTCAATTTTTGTATAAGCTAAAAAAGAATGAATAGAGAATAAACTTCATTTTGTTCATGTTCTCCCCGCACCTCCATGTTTCTTTATTGCACCCTAGAAGCAATTAAAAAATCAAAATTGCCATCTTCTTCTTCCCTCCTCCTTCTCCATATTTTATTCCACCTTCGTCCTGTTCTCTTAAGGTTTGCGATGTGTACTGTAATTGAATGTAGGAAATCAAATTGTTGTAAATTCAATATTTTTTTTACTACCAAAATAATTCTTCCCTATTAACGATGAAACCCATAACTTTTGAGATTTTTTCTTGAAAAAAAATGAAAAATATGATTTGATTGTATTTATAAAAATGATTATGTAGATGATATTAAATATATATAAATTTTACACCGTAAATACTTTAGTAATATAAGTATGAGTTAAGAATTCATGTGAAATAAAAATGAAAATATTCAATAACATATAAAAAAGAAAACTCTTGAACATTAAACCTTAAATTCTTTTATTAAAGATGATATGAGGTCTTTTATACCACACTTTAGTCGTGTAAATATTTCCTTTATACCTTCCTAAGAGTATAAAAAAAAACAATGCATTTTAAAAAGTAATCAACTTATTACAAAAAAAAAATACAATTTAAAAAATAATAACTTATTACCAAGTTTTTATCTAGTTAAGGAAAAATTCTCTAACAACCTTTTATGATTAGATTAATAAGTGAGTTGCAAAATAATACTACGAATTACTTGAATTAGTTTTAAATTTGGACCTTCTTCTAACTCATTTAATTTTCTTTATATTTTACTTTTAAATTTATTATTTGAGTAACATATTTTTTCTACTTTTAAATTTATTTTTTGAGTATCATATTGTGAAAATAATAGAGTCGGACCGATCAGTTTAAATGTTTCCAAGTTATCAATTAATTTATAAGTGCAACAAATTATTACCAATGGTTGAGAAATCATTGTTCTTCAATGAATAAAAAAAAATTGAATTATGTGCATGTTAGATATCAAGGGTGTTTATTAGTAATCTTAATAAATACATTAATATGTTATAGTAATTAAATAATATATTAATGCTGGACAAAATTATTTAACGTTGAAAAACTAAAAACAAATATGCAATTAACTTTTATAATTATTAAAATTATACACTCAACATGAAGTAAAACTGGATTTAGCTAAATTACATACTGTATTTAATAAATATAATAAACAGTATAATTAATTGCGTGTTAAATACACACGTTTGATATTATTTACACTAATGAACATAATAAATAACATTTATTTAACAATTAAGTTAAATATAGTATTACTCTTTAATTTTGTCACGCAAAACTATAATTAATAATGAAATTTGTAAACAAATTTTCCTTTAAAATTTAGAATAAATAAATATATTTTTTTATATATGAAACTTTCAAATATGCTTCTTGTGTGAATATTTAAATAGTTTACGACATATTTTTATTTCATTTAAAAAAAATTGTGCTCTTAAAATAATTAAATTTTATGTAATAAATAACTTGTCAATATATAAGTTTACTTGAGAAGTGATATATATTTGATAAATTAGATGGTGTTCATATGAAGTTGTGAGTGTAGGTGAAGTCTTAGTCTTGCGAAGGAAATATCAATAACCACAATGTCAATGTTGAGAGCAATTTGTGCTCTGAGAGTGGGAGTGACAACTCCAAAACCTTACCTTCTTCCTTCAATCTTCTCATCATCCTTCAACATTCATACTCTCTCACACACCACTTTTTCTAGAACCTTCCGCTTCCACTCACCTTCGATTCCTCTTTCATCCTTTTTGCCCCTCATACCTCCCAAAGCAGCAGGTACTCATTTTCTGAAAACCCCATTATGTTTTTCCCCTTAATTTTGTTTCTGATAGCATTTGGTTACGTGTCAATGTGTTCTTGTTATGTGGTAAAAAAGTTTTCATGAAAAAAAAATGTAATTTTTTCATGCAAAAATATGTTTTTTCATGAAAAAAATCTGATTTTTCAGCCTCTTATGGCACTGGGAGTGGTGGTGCTGAAGGTGGTAGGCCAAGGGAACTATTGGTGCAGCATTTGTTGGTCAAAGAAGATGACCAGAAGCTTCTGTTGGATCTTCAGCAAAAAATCTCTTCAGGTTAGTGATACTGAGGGAATTCGGTTATTTTCTGCGACCAGTGTTAGTTTTCGGAAGGTGTTTGTTTCCAGGGTAATCGTCTACGGCTTAGATTTTTTTTTTTTATGTGTTGTTTTTGTGTTCAGGTGAAGATTTGAGTGATCTTGCGGTGGAACATTCAGTTTGCCCATCCAAAGAAGAAGGAGGAATGCTTGGATGGATCAAAAAGGGTCAAATGGTATGCTTTTGAGATTAGGTTAAACCTTATTTTTGGGGTTTCCTGAATTTGCAACCTTTTTGTGCTTTGTTGAGAACCTGTTTCAGTTGATTTCTTCTATGCCCTGTGTACTTTTAATGGATAGGATACAGATATAATTACTATAAATTTTCTCTGGGTAGGTGATATAAGTATGATTTGGCCATATCATATGGTTCTGGAAAGGAAGAAGATGGGGTAGTGATCTGGTTATGGTTTTTTCCACTAATTTTACTTAAACTGTACAATTGTGTGATTTCAAATTGGTGTCTGATGGTGAAAATGTGATAGGTTCCTGAATTTGAGGAGGCTGCGTTCAGTGCACCTTTAAACAAAGTTGTAAAGTGCAAAACCAAATTCGGATGGCACCTGCTGCAGGTTTTATCTGAAAGGTATTTACAGGTTTATGCTTCTAAGTTGGATGATTAGATGTTTTTAATTTCTCTGAATTTTCTTTAGGAATTTCAAAATGGTATTCTGATGCAATTAGTCAGCACCACTCAGTGGAGTAATGCTTGGAGGGTGTTGTTGTTAGTTACAATGAATGTTCTTATGCCTTGTAATTTTATTTTTCTATCTGACAGGGAAGAATCAATTCTTCAAGACATTCAACCTCATGAGCTGCATGGGAAAATTCAAGATCCCAATTTTTTGGAGGAGGCACAATTAATTGACGTTCGAGAGCCTGAAGAAGTGTAGGCTTTGATCTTGTTCAACTTCAATTAATTTTGTAATCATTGAAATTAAAATTGATATGGCAATTAGCTTGAAAAAAGAGAAACTATAGTGGTATATAACTCTAATTGACATCTCAAATGGAACAAGGTCTACATTTTTTTGACTTCATGGATATCATTTACTGCCCCTTACACTTGTGTGCATTTATTTTTCCCTTGTTCTGTGGTTTTTTGGAATCATCCACCTTTCTTGCTTGTGTTTAGTTTATCTGCATTTAAATTACATTCTCATCATGAACAGGGCCAAAGCATCTTTGCAAGGATTTACTGTTCTTCCCCTCCGACAATTCGGAAGTTGGGGGCCTGAAATAACTACAAAATTTGACCCTGAAAAGGATATATTCGTTATGGTAAGTGTAGATTTTCTTCCAAAACATTATATGGTATCCAGAAACTAGACCTTTAATCCTAATTATTACTGTTTTTTTACATGGCTTGATTGTTGTTCTTTTCTGAAATATCTGTTCATGTTGTGTCTTTTCCTGTTCCTCCTTAATTTGTTTGGAGGTTGTAAGTTGATAAAAGTTTGAAACCGGAATTCTCTGAATAGGTTCCTGCTTTTGTTGCAGTCTAAGTTTGAATTTTAGAGGCCTTTCATTGGAGATATTGAAGAAAACACTATGTTTGAATTCATTGATCTTTCTTTCAGACTTTTGTAGTTTACTGTTCAGGTGTCTTGTTGCTACAATACACACACAAGTGGATTAGCTTTGGATCTGATTTGGCATTGTTTTTTTTCTTTTGTGTGTTGATTATGTTCAATAACTTGTGTTCTTCTGAATGCAGTGTCATCATGGCATGCGGTCATTACAGGTTGCCAAATGGTTGCTGTCACAGGTAAAATATTTTTATTTCTAAGACGTCACTGAGTGACGATTTAAGACGTTAGAGTAATTAGAATTTTTTTGAGTCTCAATCCAACGACCTTTTAAAGTAAAAGTAAAGAATTAGGGGAGGGAAAAATTAGAGGAGCAAATATATAAGATGACGGGGGCAAAATAATATTTTTTTCGAATATCTGGTAATAATTTTAACAAAACAAGCACACCTTCATGTACACATAAGTTTGTTAGGTTTTTAAGGAAGGGTTTCACGAGGAAGATACAACACTAATGAGAACTGAGTCCAACCACATAAGGTATTGATACCACTCTCAACCCAACACCTTAAGACAATAGGTTTATGGGTTTTTATTCTTATGTAGTGCTCTACTTTTTCATTTCTAACAATATAAAATATAGACTCACACTTGGATGATGTCACTCATTGTGTTTCCTGTGATTTCCAATTTTTCCATTTGTTGTTAAGATAAGAAATGTATAAAGGAATCGTTGATTGTGAACTTTTCAGGGTTTCAGGAAAGTATACAATGTTTCTGGGGGAATCCATGCCTATGCTGTTCAGGTTGATCCATCAGTACCCACATACTGATCACATTACCTTTAGGAATTGGAACTGTCTTATTATTTGTTTACAATATTGTTATTATTTGTTTACAATATTGAAGGTTACATATTGTTAGAATAGTTTATGTTATTGAATAATTATTTCAATGTTTAATTTCCTTTCAATACTCTATGGCTCTCTATTCCTGCCAGGAAATGGATTCATAGCTGTGTTAAGGGTTCCTTCACTGAGTATTTGTTTGGAATACAACCTCTTTCTCATCAGAAAATAATATTAGTTTGTCTGACCAAATTTTCAAAGAACACAACAATGGTAATAAGAACCTTTTTTTACTCTTGAAAAATTCCGGATGTTATTGATTCAAACATTTATGCATTATCTTTGGTTAACATGAACAGAACTTCAGATGGTTTAATCATGACAGATTATTCTTAAACCATTGTTCACAAATAATAAATGTGTATAAAATATGTATATTATTAATTATAGTAATAAACTATACTTCTATACTTATTATAGAAAAAAGATTCTCTACTTTGATATACATTTTTCTTAATATTATTCTTTAAATATTTTTTTAAATAAAAAAATAATTGTTTTACTAATTTTATTTGATTTTTTTAATTTGACTGTTTTTTCTTAAACTTAACTATTCTTTGAAACTAAAATAACTATTATAGTACAAAAATTACCTAAAAGAAAATAAAAATTCTACAATAAAATTTTAAAAAACTAACATGTATGTATAAAAATGAATTTATCATATAAAAAAATAACATGTATTTTCACTAGTTGATAATAGAAGGATTAACAATAAGCAACAATTTGGGATGGTTTTAAAGAAAGAATTCAAATGAAAGCGTGATTAGGAGATGAGTTTATGTCTGTTTGGAGAATCTTGTTAAAGTATATGAAATAACCTTTTTTTTTTCATAAATGTTAAAATTGATATGTATAAGTTGAAAATAAAATTTAAAAAAGTTAATATGAAATCAGTTTTATAAACTAATAATTCATTAAAATGTTATTTTTAAATTGATTTACAAAAGGAAAAACTTATATATAGACGACGACTAAAGAGGTTATGATACAATAATAGTTAGCCTTTTAATCTATTAAGAAGAATAGAGTATTTACATTTTTGTTTAGTATAAAAACTACTTTGATAAATATAAATGAAGAAATATAATACAAATTTGTGTACTAATGAATGTTAGTTATGCTTTTTAATTAATCTTTTTATATCTTTTATACTAATTAGACTACAAATAATTAATAGAATAAAAAGCTAAAAGAAACAAAGGAGAATAACCTACCCTTGTTGTGTACCACTAGATAATTATGCTTGATTGATCCCTAAGTATTTACAAAAAAAAAATCAATTAAAAGTCATCTTTCAATCAATTTTATTACTTCCAAAAATAAGTCTTTAATAACTTTCATAAAAAAAATGCCTAAATTGATCAAAAAGGACCCATTTGACTTAAGTTGGTTAAGATTTAGTATTTAATATAATTATTTTATTTTATTTTGTTATTCAATTTTCCATTTCTATATAATATATTATATGTAACTATAATAATTAAATACACATATTTTATATTTTTTTATACAAATATACCTCATCATTTTTTTAAAAGTTAAAAAAAACGCTTAATATGATTTGGAGATGCCTAATATTTCGAGTAAAAAACAATTGAAAATAATAAATTATTTATTTATCCAAACATTATATAAAACAATTCTGAAATCCATAATCATACACCAATTAACTATTATCATACATTTTAATATGCCAAAAATATACACATAAAAATATTTTAATATATATATTACAGTTAATAATATAATTATTTAATTTCTTTTTTACATTATTTAGTTTCTCATTTCTATATCACACTTATGCTTATATATAATTATAATTAAATAAACATATCTTAAACTAAAAAGTTTGTGCTACCCATGGGTCTCAAACCAGTTTAATATAATTTAGAGTAAAAAATAATTGAAAATGATGTGTATGTTTTGCGGTGACATGATTTATCTGTAAAAAGCGTTGAAGAATGTAAAAATGGAAGTAAAAACAGAAAGAGTGATGTGATAAGAGTTGTATTGTGGGAGGAGACTTGTTGAGACTTGGAAAAAGGAAAAGGTTGTTCCAGATGTGTAACAGACCAAAATCCATTTTTATTATTCCCTGTTCCGAGAAGTGCTCACCACCCTTGTCTCAATAAAAAGCCAAAGGAAGAGTCTTAATTTGCTCCCTCTAATTCTCTTCACCAACACCCCTTTTAACACCCTTTCAAATTTCCCCATACCTTTTTTTTAGACAATTTTTTTTTCCTCTTTCCCAACAACAGACACTTCCCCTCATGCTAACACCTTCTCTCCAGAAAACAAATACAACATAATTTTTGAGCCCTCAAATCACACCACCTTGACCTATATCTATCAACTCACATCCCTTCCTTTCCCTCCACCCCTTTTGTTCCTGTTCTCCCTTCCATTCCACCATGGGCAACTGTTGCTCAGGTGGCACCAATGAATCTGATAACAAGGGAGAAACCAACCAACAAAACGACAACGAAGGGGGAACTGCAAATGCCCCACCACAATCTAAGCCTAACCATCCTCCAACAAAGCCTTCCAAGCCGGCCCCTATCGGACCTGTGCTTGGAAGGCCGATGGAGGATGTTAGAAGTACATACAGCATGGGGAAAGAGCTAGGGAGAGGCCAGTTTGGTGTGACACATTTGTGCACACACAAGAGCACAGGGAAGCAATATGCCTGCAAAACCATTGCCAAGAGAAAGCTGGTTAACAAGGAGGACATTGAGGATGTCAAGAGGGAGGTCCAGATCATGCACCATCTCTCAGGGCAACCCAACGTTGTGGAGCTTGTCAGTGTTTTTGAGGACAAGCAATCCGTTCATTTGGTTATGGAGTTGTGTGCTGGGGGTGAGCTCTTTGATCGCATCATTGCCAAGGGACATTACACTGAACGTGCTGCAGCTTCCCTCTTGAGAACCATAGTGCAGATTGTCCACACCTGTCATTCCATGGGAGTCATTCACAGAGATCTTAAGCCTGAAAATTTCCTCCTCTCCAGCAAGGATGAAAATGCACCTCTCAAGGCCACCGATTTCGGTCTCTCAGTTTTCTACAAACAAGGTCAATCATCATCATCATCATCTTTCAATGTTGCTTTCTTATCAGCTTTCAATTTCTGGGATCTCCCTAACAATTGTTTCTGGGATCTCTGAGATTATATAAATATATCAGTCACATTTATCTGTAATATTAAGAATCCTGACAAAACCATGATTATGATATGACTGTAATTTAACAAATGTGGATAAAGAACTCACCAGCAGTGCCTCATCTTGATAGAACTTCTGTTTGGAAAGATTTACTGCTAAACAATGGAATCCATCACCTTTTTGACAGGAGAGGTGTTTAAGGACATTGTTGGAAGCGCATATTACATTGCACCTGAGGTCTTGAAGAGGAAATATGGTCCAGAAGTTGACATTTGGAGTATTGGTGTCATGCTATACATTCTTCTATCTGGTGTTCCACCATTTTGGGCAGGTTATATTCGTTCACTCAGAAAACACTACAATTCCTGTAAAATCAATCGTATATCTGCATGACACTGAAACCAAAACATGGTTTTGACAGAATCCGAAAATGGAATATTCAAGGCAATTCTACGAGGTCATATTGACTTTACAAGCGACCCATGGCCATCCATTTCGCCTGCAGCAAAAGATCTCGTAAGGAAAATGTTGAATTCGGACCCCAGACAGAGGCTGACAGCATACGAAGTTCTGAGTAAGTGTAACACTGGCTTGCTTTCTAAGAAAAACTTGAACTTAACCACGAAGTAATGGTTTGAAAAGAAATTTTACTTTGGCCTCAACAATTAGTTCTAATGTGAAAAACAGATCACCCATGGATCAAGGAGGATGGAGAAGCACCAGATAAACCTCTTGACAACGCAGTACTGAATAGGCTCAAGCAGTTCAGAGCAATGAACGAATTCAAGAAAGTTGCTCTAAGGGTAATAATTCATTCGTTCTATTGTTAATAAATCAATCAATGTTTGGTTAGAGATGGCAAAAACAAAACTACTTGGTCTGAATTTTCCACTGATTCGCATATGAATACGAATATAGGTCATCGCGGGCTGCTTATCAGAGGAAGAAATCATGGGATTGAAGCAGATGTTCAGGGGAATGGACACTGACAACAGCGGCACCATTACAATTGAAGAGCTCAAACAAGGGCTTGCAAAACAAGGGACCAAGCTAACAGAACAAGAAGTCAAGCAATTAATGGAAGCTGTAAGTTAACTACTGCATCAGAAAACAAGTTCTTCCCAATGCCATTACTCAAACTGTTTTCTTTCTTCTGCATATTACAGGCAGATGCTGATGGCAATGGAACCATTGATTACGATGAATTCATCACAGCAACAATGCACATGAACCGCATGAACAAAGAAGATCACCTTTATACTGCCTTCCAATACTTTGACAAAGATAACAGCGGGTAAAGACAAAAAAATCAACTACACTTCAATGTGTATCAGTCACCCCTTCGGAAATTTGTTGGTGCTAAACGTTCTAATCTCATTGCTTTGTCATAATTAGGTACATTACCATTGAAGAACTAGAACAGGCTCTCATCGAGTTTAACATGCATGATGGTAGGGACATCAAGGATATCATTTCAGAAGTTGATGCAGATAATGTAAGTTCTTCACTTAATGAATTAAATATACAAATGCATATAACTTCAAATAAAAACCGAGACAAAATTATGTGGTTTCTAATAAATTCCAATCTATAATGGTGAGTTCAAGAGAATGTTACTAGCACTTCTACAGTTCCAATTCAACTAACTTTCTATCACATACGTTGTTAACAACTAGCATACTCTTGTGCATACAGCGTATCTGAATCACGTTTAAGAAAATTTATGAAAAAATTCTGTCATTGCAGGATGGCCGGATTAACTACGATGAATTTGCTGCAATGATGAACAAAGGAAACCTAGAAGTTAATACCAAGAAGAGGCGTGATTCAAGCTTATTTTAGTTGGGGATTATACAAATATTTAGAAGGCATCATGGCCTCTTTAGGCCTGTGTCGTTGGTTGGTGCAGATGCTGATAAGCGAGTGAAATATCAAGGAGCGTTGTGGTGCATGATCGCTATTTGGTTGGGACTGAGGATTTAACGTGGGGAATGGGTCAAGGTGGTAAACAAACAAATTAGAGGGGGAAAAGAACTTGAATCAACCATTGAGAAATGTAAACACACACATATATATGAGGGGTTGCTTCTCTTGTATTGCTTCTCACTTAGGAATCAAATCAAAAAAGATTTTAAATTATGTATAGGTTCCTTTTCAACACTAGGTTCAAATGCATTCATTGTTAAGATTCTACATTTTCATACCCTTTCAATCAAACAGAAAGAATCAGTGTAAGGTTTTCCACTCTTGAAATTTATGCTGAATTCAGCTATCTTTTCAGATTCAGTTTTAATATCAAAGAAATTAACACTACTCTATCATACAAAATGGCTCTTACAGAAACGCACGATTACATTATCAATGAGTTTGAATTAAAATAGAGCAATTCAAGGCCACATTAATTTTAGTAATTTTCAAGTCCATAGTCCTTATGCAACGACTGTGATTTCAAAGACAAGACTCTTTTAAGAATAAATCAGAGATAAATATAATACAAGAGAAAACAAGGTAATAAGAATCGCCATATTGAATCCATGGTTTGCAAATTTTCATTGGTTAACTGGTCCATTCAAAACCCATCTGTTTCCGATAATTGCTACAAAACTAGATAATATAACAGCACAAAAACGAAAAGAGTCTCCTCAAGGAACAAAAATGGCTCCAACCAAAATTAGCAATCAGATTTAAGAGGTTTTCATGAAGGTATATGAAGTTGCACTCGTAAGAAAAAATCTTCTATTACAAACACTATTCCTTCACAATAAAGGGGCACAATCTGATCAACAAATTAGAACAAAATGCACCAAATCATAAACAAACTAAGATGAAATCTAAAATGCAGGACCGTGAAAACATTTTTGGCAAACATATAATGTGCAGAATCAAGGATTGAGAAAACAGGTACATGATAGCTCCTCAGAAGCGAACTTCAAACCAAATGAATTCAGATTGAGCAAAACAGAAGGAAACCCTCACGGAACCTTGTATAGTTGACTTGCAAAAACAAATTTCATTTAATTCAATACACAGACGGCAAGCACAACATAGAAAAAAAAAAACCTAAATTTACCAAAGAGAAAAGAGAAGGCCTTCAAAAAGCAACAATCTTCGAGTTTCCCCAGTTCAAACTTTCAAAAGTTTCCTTGCTAACTCTTACGCTGACAGAACGAATAAAGCATTACCTAACCTTTTCCACTCCTGAAACTAACGCTGAACTCAGCCGCACATCGAGAAGTGTAAACCAAAGTAAATTAACGCCAATTCAACTCAATACAGAACGCCGCAACGAGAAATTCACTCAACGTACGAATCGCGTTTGAAAGAACATCAACGCTATTAAATTTAACCATTTATACTATTCAATAGCAACTTAAGCATCCAATATTACTCGAACAACGACACAATTACACTGTAGATGCACATACAGAGCGCGTTTGTCGAAAACCCTAACTAACAACCAGAAGCATTTCTGATGAATTTATATTTCATTTCATTCATTCTAACAGTAACACTCGTTTCATCGTAAACATTAATAGTCACTTATACTTACTCCAATAACAATACATTAAACCATCAACACAGTCTCGAAAACCCTAACTAACATCCCAAGGCTTTTGCGAGAACGAACTATTTACTTATCTTTGGTGGAGACGCCGTACTTCTCCTGCATACGCGCAATCTCATCCTCCTTCTTCTTCTGATCGAACTTTTTGCTCATCTTCGCTTGCTGATAATACAGCACGATAAGGTAGCGATTTGCGACATTGAAGCCGGAGAGGTGATCGACGGCGGTTTTAGCGTCGTAGATGTCCTCGTAGACGACGAAGGCCGTTCCGCGCGTGTCCTTGTTGGTGCCGATGCGGATCTGGCGAATCGCGCCGTATTTGCCGAAGATGTCGTACATCTCCTCGCTCGTTATGTTGAAAGGAAGGTTGCGTACGTACAGAACGCGGTTTACCTCCGGCGGCAGCCGCGTGTTCCCTTTCCGTAGACTGATCGCCGCCATCGACGCTTTTTGGAAGCACGGAGAGTGAGGGAAATTTTCGAGAGCGAAGAGCAGAAAGAAAAGAAGATTACCTATTGCTGGGTCTTTTAATTTATTTTGACAAGAAATTATTTACTCCGCATTTTTTTTAACAAAATTGTCCTTGTCTCTTTTTTATATTACTTGAGTGAGATCGGAAAACGAAAAGTAAGTCTTATAAATCGATTTCATTAAAATACGAAATTGCTTATGAAAACACAATTTCAATTTATATTTCTTTAATATGAAACCCTAGTTTAAAATATTATTACAGTTTTACTATTATTATTATCATAAAATTAAAGAAAAAGATAACGATGAACTTTTATTGACAAAATTAAATCATATTTCTGGTGATGATTTTACTTTTTTCAATAAAAATAGTATCTAAATTATTCATATATGTTTATACCAATATATCAATATATCAAGAAGATATTCCATCATATTTTATTATTAATTTTATCTTTAATAAGTAATTATCTTTTTAAATTAGAAGAATTGTTTAACTATTTTTACATTTTAAGTAACCTCTTTTTTAATTCACCTGTTCCATTATTTATTTATTTATTTTGAAAATAATATTTTTAAATTAAAATAAATATATTCAGTAAAATAGTTACTATAAATAAATAAAAAAAAATTAAATTTATTTTTAAATTTTAAAAAGTGTCAAACTAGTCATGTATAAAGAAAATTTACTTTATTGTACACATTTTTTTTAGTTTTATCTTTTAATAATTATTATTTTAAATTAAAATAATTATATTTTTATGTTTACCTTTTAAATAACTGTTAATTTATATTTAATTATTTTATAAATTAAAATAATTATTTTACTCCGATTTATTAAGAAATATTTTTTAAATTTATCAATTAACTAACATTATCGTTTGTAAATCTAATAAATATTTTGATTCTCAATCAATTTTATTTGATATTTTAATTTAAATTGTATATAACTATAATTTTTTTTATAAATATTTAATATTAAATAAATAAAAGTACGATCATTTTAATATTGACTATTTGATAATATTTTTTTTATCGTAATTTTGTATTATTTTATAATTAGTTAATTGATATTAAAACTGTAAGAAAGCGGGTACGAATATGAATATATACATGTTATTCAGCAGAGATGAGGATGAAACAAAAATTTGATATATGTTATGTTTGAGTGTGAGAATGACGATAAATTTTTTCTATAGGTATGAATATTAAACCGTGAAATCAGTCCTCGTCCCACCTTATTGTCATCTCTAGGGAGAATAAATAAATAGATTTGAAGAGATAAATAAAAGATTGTGATGTTTTTAAGGAATTGATGAAAAGATTTTAACCGAACATATATTGGAGTTTGTGAATAAATTGATTTTTGTAAGGGATAAAAAGAATGTTTTAGTAAATAAAACGTGTTGATTACTATATTAATCTTATGCTTAAAATAAATATAAAATAAAAATGTTAATGCTATTATTAATGTAATAATATTTATTATTATTGTTATTACTAATAAAAATAATTATAACAATTAATGATATTATTTTTAATATTATTATTACTATTATTAATGATATGATTATTATTCTTTCACAATCGTTGATTTTGGAATTAAAATTATAAATTTTTAATATTATAATTATTAATCATAATTTTGTTGTCATGGATACATAGTTTAATAAGCTGGTGCAACTTTAATTTAAAATAAGAATGAGATTATATTTTGGTTAAGTTATTCTAATTTTTTTTATTTATGTTGAATAGTAAATTCGTGGTCATCTCTTCAATATGCGAGGATGATTCATAAAGAACATTCTTTCCAATGTGTTTGCGCACACACCTTTAAATGCCTAAACACAAACACCCTTCATCCTAACACATTTGTTCATGCATACACTTCATTACTTATTCAAACATAAGGCTACATGTTAGTTTTTAGTATTTTGTCAACTAAGGAGTTGAACAAAAAATTTCTCCCATCATCTCTTATAACTTTATCATTAAGTTAATTTTGTAACTTTTTAATTAATTTATTATATGAAGTTTGATGGACATTCATAAATAAGAAAGCAACAAGAAAAAAAATATTGACATGCTATTTTTAGGAAAACTAAAATACTGATATACTATTTATTTTTAGTTTTGTGAATTTTTATATTTTCATCGAAAAAAAATAAATGAATAAGTTTTTAACACAAACTATCATATCTATTTTACCAATTCTAAAGATAGGTAATATTATGTTGTAATTTTCAAAATCACATAATAGAAGACAAATAATAAGTGGATAACCATGTTTTTTTGTCCTACTTTAACTCCGATCACAAGACATTAATCTACAAACACAAAAAAATTGTTGAGCCTTTCTTTTAAAATCTATATTTTAAGTATTTAGTGTAACAAAATATCTTGTTTTATCGTTGTTTCTTATAGTTAATTTAAACAATTTCTAGTTATATTTTATAAACTAGTAGAAACAAACAATTCATTTTGAACAATAGTAGGAGCCACATGTTCTTAGGGTCCCTCGCCATTCCACTCGGCCATGGGACAACACGAGGTAGTTCTAATCTTAAAAATTTCACAAATTCTTCAATCATGTTAGAAGTTAAGCATGAAATATGTGGTATAGAAAAATAAAATTTGTGATTTTATGTATAGTTAAGTTGTATTTTTCCATTTATCATCAGCTTACTATTCTTACTAATTGTAAGACATTTAGATGTTCATGGTAATTGTTAAATGTTAATCACGTAAAATGGATAATGAACATTTATCAGAATATGAACAAAAAACATGTTTAAAATGAAATCCTTACATAATTTTACTTTAATGCACGTCAGCAAATGAGCAACAACAATTGTATTGACCGATATTACTTGATGCAGAAAGATGTCACTATAATACCTGTGCCTAATTTTGAAGGAGAGTGGAACCAAGAAACACAAAGAGCTACTAACTATTCAATGGTTTTCGCCCAAGCTCAACAAAACAAAAAGCACAAAAAAATGAGCTTGTCTAAAACCAAACGTAGAAGTCTTGAAAATGAAGAGGAGTTTGCTATTGCCAAACATGGTCAAGCTCCGTTTCATCAGGCTTATGCCCAAGAAGATCTTATGGTGAGTTATAAAATTGTATGTGTTTCTTAAAATCTCAATGATTGTCATATTTTTTTATCGACAAATGTTAGTTATTAATTTTTGTCAGTGAAACAGTTGAACTCACAATATCTCTTACTCTTCTTTTTAAACTTACCAAACTATTCTTATTTCTCCAAATTGTTAACTCATTGAATAAATACAAATTGTATGCTTATTGAATATATATAAATCACTCATTGTCAAAATTGACATACATCCAAAAAATTAATTTAGCAAATTACTATAAAAATTTGTTTAAACTTTTGTATCATCTTGATTTCAAGTGTTTATTTTTCCAATTTATGTTTGACATATCTTATATATATATATATATATATATATATATATATATATATATATATTTAAAAAATATAATTTATATTTTATTTGT